>Ga0209284_10003839_pt1 | contig 17877 bp, 13 predicted proteins | sample FRY03_FD_187211 | JGI IMG/M metagenome (GOLD analysis project Ga0209284, IMG submission 187211) | Freshwater microbial communities from Lake Fryxell liftoff mats and glacier meltwater in Antarctica - FRY-03 (SPAdes) (version 2) | ecosystem: Environmental > Aquatic > Freshwater > Ice > Glacier... | reverse complement strand
GTTATTGATTATTTCTACCACTGTTTCCGCGCAAGACAACGGTCCTGAGCTGGTAAAGGGCGTTTATGCCAAGATGAAGTTGGTGACAAAGTACGCCGCTGATGTGCACATCGATGCAGACATTCCAAACCTCAAAATGCGCTCGGTAGATGCAAAAGTGAGTTTTACCCAGCCCGACAAGCTCAAAGTAAATTCGCGCAGTTTGGCCGTCTTGCCCAAGCAAGGCTTTGCCGATTTTGGTAAGATTATCAGCGACACTTCCGACTTCACTGCTGTAAAAACAGGGGATGAGGTGCTGAAAGGGGTGAAAACGAGTATTGTAAATATCTTACCAGGCGATCCTATGGGTGATTTGATTTTAGCCAAGCTGTGGATAGACCCAGTGCAAAAGCTGGTGATGCGTTCGCAATTAACTTATCGCAGCAGTGGCACGGTGCTGATAGATTACACGTACGGCAGTCAAAAAAAATACGGCTTGCCCGATCTGTTGCGGTTTACCATGGACATCCAAGGCATGAAAATCCCCAAGGCCATGATGGCCGATTTGCACAAAGGCAAAAAGGAGGGGGTGGAAAAGGCTGATCCAAACCGACCAGCAGTCATTCAGGTGAGCTTTTCTAACTACGCGGTGAATTAGCTCAGGCCTTTCGTTTGCAACACAAAATTAGGGTTGCGGCATAGAGAAAGCCACCAAACAGACCCACAATAGGCCGTGCAAGTTAAATTTTCCGCCAATGTTAGGGTTTCGGCACAGAGGAAGCCACCAAACAAGCCCCACAACTGGCCGCGCAAGTTAAATTTTCCGCCGATGTTAGGGTTGCGGCACAGAGGAAGCCACCAAACAAGCCCCACAACAGGCCGCGGAAGTTAAATTTTCTGCCAATGTTGTGGCTGCGGCATAGAGGAAGCCGCCAAACAAGCTCCACAACAGGCCGCGCAAGTTAAATTTTCTGCCAATGTTAGGGTTGCGGCATAGAGGAAGCCACCAAACAAGCCCCACAACAGGCCGCGCAAGTTAAATTTTCCGCCAATGTTAGGGTTGCGGCACAGAGGAAGCCACCAAACAAGCCCCACAACAGGCCGCGGAAGTTAAATTTTCTTCCAATGTTAGGGTTGCGGTATAGAGGAAGCCGCCAAACAAGCCCCACATTAGGCCGCGCAAGTTAAATTTTCCGCCAATGTTAGGGCTGCGGCATAGAGGAAGTCACCAAACAAGCCCACAACAGGCCGCGCAAGATAAATTTTCCGCCAAATAAGGCCAGATTTTCGTGAATAAGCTTGATCAATTTGGTAAATGGCCACCTAAAAAGACACCATCCGACTGTAGCTTTCTGCCGGTTTTTTTTATATATTGTTCTAGTAATTTGTCGTTGCCCTTTACCTGGCTGAACGCAAAAAAATCAAAAATTTACACAATCCTTTAATCAGTGAAAAGCGCTGTTGGTTTTGGCCTATATTTACGTTAAAATACATCTTATGCGATACTTGAAGTCTCAAACCTGGCTTCTACTGCTTGGTTTTGCCTTTTTAACAGCAGAAACGCAGGCTTCTCAGCCGATCTTTTGGAAGTATAAAGGCGAAAAAGTGCCTGTGAATCATTTTTTAACCACTGGTGGTGGTTTTGGCGCTTTGGCTTACCGCGATCAATTATCGTCGCAGAGGGCTTTTAACGGCTTCAGCGCTGGATTTTTCCAGTCATACGAATTGCTCACCCCGCGCAAGTTATTGGTCATCGATGGCATGATGCAATTCGGTGCTGTGACGGACGGCAGTGGCTGGGGCGGCAGCAGTGGCGCCAGTTTTACAATCAACAACACCGCTGCTTATTTATTCCACGTTCCCTTTGAGAGTTCACGCCTCAACTGGCATGTAGGTCCAGCGACTCAATTTTATAGTATGTTCCGTCCCAACACCTCCTTCGGCAATGGCGCTTTGGGTTACGATGTGCTTTTCGGTGCGGGCGTGCGTTCTCGTTTAGAATTCCCTGTTACCCTGCGGACCAAAAACGAGCGAAAGTGGTGGATTTTTAAGTTCCGCAAAACCTACGATCGTACTTTGCGCTTTGGATGGGAAGTAGATGTGCCATTGGTAGCCTTCAATGCTCGCCCTCCTTTTGTAGGAGTACTCGATGGCGTGGGTAACGATCCGATAAGCACTGGAGTAGCCGACTTTTTAGCCAACACCAAACTTCGGATGTTGGGTGGCTATTTTTACATGAATAGTCGTTTTTACGCTCAATATCCCTTTAAAAACGGCAACCGATTACAAATGAGTTACCACTGGCAGGGCTATCAATACAATTACCAAGATCAACCCGTGCGCACTGCTGCCGGCGCTTTGATGTTTTCATATATGTTTAGAATTGACGCTAACAAAGACCTCCGATGAAACGTATAGCTTACCTTCTTTTATTGGCTGCCAGCTTGATGGGCTGCAGCAAGGCCTTTGTAGGCGATCAACCTTCGGCTGAGCCGCGCGAGGTGTTTGAAGAACTGTGGGAACAAATCGAACTCAAGTATAGCTTTATGCAATACAAGGGCCTCAATTGGCAGGCGGTGTACAACAAATACAGTCCGCAGGTAGTGCCTGGCATGACCGATATCGAGCTCTTCCGGGTGCTCGAAGGCATGATGAATGAATTGCGTGATGGGCACGCCAATGTATTTGCACCCTTTAGCTTTTCGAACTACTACCCCGTTTTTTTGAACAGTCCCGAAAATTTCAACGGTCGTTTGTTACTGCAGAGCTATTTACGCCGGTATCCGGACAAACATTTCATAACCGGTCCTTTTCAACACACTGTGCTCGACACTTTGGGCGTAAAGGTAGGGTTGATGACGTATCGCAGTTTCAGTTCCCTTTTTAGCGAAGCGGATTTAGACTTTATTTTTGAGCGTTTTGCTGGAGCAGATGGCTTGATCATCGACATGCGCTCAAATGGTGGTGGTCTTGTAAACAACGTGTACCAGTTGTCTAGTCGATTGGTTGATGCCGAGCGCATCAGTCACTACAACCGGCTCAAAAATGGCCCTGGTGCAAACGACTTCGGACCCGAAACCACCATCAAAATCATTCCCTCCGATAGCGAAAAGCGTTTTACGGGACGGGTGGTAATGCTCACCAACCGCGGCAGCTACAGCGCCACCAGCATGTTTGCCTTGCAAATGCGAGCTTTACCAAATGCACGAATTATTGGTGATACCACGGGTGGCGGTTTGGGTTTGCCGCATGGGGCAGGATTGCGCAACGGCTGGAGTTACCGTTTTTCGGTGGGACAGGCCCTCAGTTTTGAAACCAACGCCAACAACCAGCGCTATAATTGGGAAGACGGCGTGCCGCCGCACATTCAGGTAGATTTAGATCCAGTTGCCGCAGCGCAAGGTTTTGATAGTATGGTGGAACGTGCAATTGTGTATATTCGTGACGGGAGCTGAAAGCGGCACGCTATAAAACGGTTTCTACTTGCATGCAATATAGGTTTTGGTTGTTTTGGATACTATTGCTGATGTATGCCCCTGTGGCAGCTTCCAGTGGAGAGAACACTAGTAAGTTTGACGCACGTCAACACGATTTTTCAAAGCGCTCCTTTGCCTTAAATGGCGAATGGCACTTTTTTTGGCTAGATTTTGTGATGCCGGAAGCGGTGCAAGACGAAAATTCCGTACTTGTTAAATTCCCAAAACGCTGGGATGAGCAGGGAGCATATCCTGCCAAGGGCTATGCTACCTATGCTACTACCGTATATTTGCCAGCGGGCACGCCACAACTTGGCATCGATTTACCGGATGTATATACCAGCTATCGGCTGTATTTGAACGGTAAATTGTTCTTTGCCAATGGCGAACCCGGAACCACAGCAGTCACAACAACGCCTCGCTGGCACCCAGCGGTGTTGCCACTTCCCGAGAACATCGACAGCGCGCAATTGGTATTTCATGTGGCCAATTTTCACCACTCCAAGGGCGGTCCATACAAGGCTGTGGTGATTGGGGACTTCGAAACCCTCAACAACAGTCGGAAACGTGATACTTCGCTTGATCTTGTAATGAGCGGAGCTTTGTTAATGGGTGGCCTGTTCTTTTTTGGTTTGTACTTGTTTGGGAAATACGACCGGGCGATGTTGTTTTTTGCCCTTTATTCGTTAGCCTACAGTTACCGACCAGTTGGGTCTCGCTTGTACGTATTGCATGATATGTTTCCCAATTTGAGCTGGTTTTTGAGCGTTCGACTGGAGTATTTTTCGCTTTTTGCAGGCATTGGTTTTTTTGCGATTTACACCTTGTATCTGTATCCAAAGGATGCAAACAAGCGCATCATACAGCCTCTTGCCGCTATTTGCTTTATTTTGGCTGTGTTAACGTGGCTGATTGCGCCGTACTATTTCACCATGGCACTCAACCCCTTTTTACTGGTGATGTTTGCTTTGCTTGGCTATACAACTTTTGTGTACATTTTGGCCATTCGCCGCAAGCGGCTGGGGGCATATTTTGCAGCCATGAGTACCATTTTGGTGCTGGCGGTGATGCTGATCATCAATCTCGAGTACTTCCAAATAGTTGTTCCCGTTTATCTCTTTTTGTTTTTAGGATATGTGCTCTTTTTGTTTTTTCAATCGATTGTTTTAGCGTTCCGATTTGCAAGTATTTTAGATGAAGCACGTCAAGCGGCTTTGTTAGGATTGAAGGCGAAAACGGAATTTTTATCAACCATGTCGCACGAAATTCGCACGCCTTTGAATGCTGTGATGGGCATGACTCATTTGTTACTCAAAAGCAAACCGCGTAAAGACCAGGAAGAGCAGCTCAGCGTGCTCATGTTTTCGGCACGGAACCTGCTCAGCATTGTCAACGACATTCTCGATTACAACAAAATTGAGGCTGGAAAAATCAGTTTTGAGCAAATCCCGATGGATTTCGGGCTCATTTGCAGAAATATAGCGTACGGTCTGCAGCTTCAAGCTACCGATAAAGGTGTTAAATGCCGGGTAAATATTGATCCCGCCTTGACCAAAAAGGTGATCGGTGACCCTACTCGCATGACCCAAGTGGTAAGTAATTTGCTTCAAAATGCAATCAAATTCACCAGAGAAGGGTCGGTTTCTTTACAGGTAACGGTTGTACATCAAAATGCTGATACGATTCGTTTATTTGTTGCCGTGGAGGATACAGGCATCGGTATTCCTCCTGAAAAGATACAGTTGATTTTTGATCGATTCACACAAGCTGACTCTTCTACTTCACGCAGTTTTGGGGGAACAGGCCTAGGTTTATCGATTGCCAGACTCATTTTAGAGATGCAGCAAAGTCAATTGAACGTGAAAAGTGAAGTAGGGAGAGGGTCGGTGTTTTCGTTTGAAATTGATTTCTCTGTTTCTGAAACTTCCATTGAAAATACCGATGAACCTGTGTTAATAAAAGCCGAAATGGAGGGAGAATCGGATGAGCTTTTATTGAAAGGTGCGCAGATTTTATTGGTAGAAGACAATCCCCTGAATGTGAAAGTGGCCGTTGCTTTTTTGCTACGCTGGGGCGCTGAGGTGGAGGTTGCGGTGAATGGTGCGGAGGCCCTCGAAAAGCTGGATGCCAACAAACACCATGTGGTATTGATGGATTTGCACATGCCTGTGTTGGACGGTTATGAAGCCACCAAACAGCTCAGGGCACGAGGCGAAACCTTGCCGATTATTGCTCTTACGGCTAGTTTACCGAAGGAGGTAGAGCAAGAAGCCTTTCGGTCTGGTTTAAATGCCGTGGTGGTGAAGCCATTTAGTCCCGATGAACTCAAACAAGTTATTTGGCGGCAGCTAAAAGACACTTCTTGGGCTAAAGACTAGTTGGAGGCTTGCCTAAATAACTTAGGTATGCTGTAAGTTTGCTTCATAGCGAGCTGCAGCTCGCACAAACATCAATTCTTCGAATTTAAATCGGGTATCTACCACTTCTCGCATTTCGTTTAGTTTCATTTCACGGATGTTTGGCAGGACTTCTAAGATCTCTTCGCAACGTTGTTTGGGTACCAGAAAACGGATCTCTAACAAACCTAGCTCCACAGCTTCTTGAAGCTGTTGCTGGATGGTGCTCCGGGCGTAGTTTCGTTTGGTAGCAATTTCTTCCAAGGTATTTCCTTCGCGGTAAAGCAGACTCGTGGATTGTAAGTTGTCTTCCTTGCTTATTTTATCACCTTTTTGTGGAATTTTACCAAGAATTGGATGCGTTTCACCTACAGTTGCCGCAGCTGGGGCTCCGCTGGCAGTGCTGTTTTTCTTTTTCGCGGCAGTTTTACTGGTGCTGGGTTTGGTCTGACTTACCTTATCCATGGTTTTGCGAAGAGCAGTGCGCCAGTCGCTGTTGGCAGCAGCTTGGAGCCGGTTTTTATCGAGGGGCGTTTCGCCAGTTACCGATTGAAGTAGGAGAGGGGCTTTTACAAAGAGCTCCCACTGCCGGAAAAGTTGCGCATCAAGTTCCTCGAGTTCGTTAGCATAGGTTTTCATGCCTTTTTCGGTGGCAACTTCTTGCTGCTGAATCAGGATTTGGCAGCTCAGCGAACGTAATAAGGGCTCTGTATTCTGTAAAATGCTGGCAATTTGTTCTTGAAGCAGCTCAAATGCAGGCGTTTGGCTTTTAAAGGTATCGTTGATTTCGTTTTGTGCAGCTTTACAGTACAAGTCTAGTGGTTCTAGTTGCCTGAGCATATCTTCCGCCCATGATTTGTGTGCCTGCTTTTGGGAACGCACACCATCTTTGTTGTAACTTTCCAAATGGTGACGCCAGCTGTTGAGCATAGGGCGGCAATTTAGACAGTTAAACAAGTAGTTTCGGAGGTATTGCACCGACAATTGTTCAATTTGTTCGTGCGAAGGAGCTTGGCGTGGTGCTGTTTCAAAACTTTGGAGACGTTCCGACATGGGAACCGCCGACCGAGGGAATTTGCTATTGAGCACCAATCCATCGGCCGAGCGGAGGCGCGACATGGCCACGTAGGCTTGTCCACCCGCAAAGGCCTGCTGCACATCTAAAATAGCCCGATCGAAGGTCAACCCCTGACTCTTATGCACCGTGATAGCCCAGGCCAATCGCAACGGGTATTGTTCGAAACTGCCTATTTCTTCTTCCATCACCCGATGGGTATCCTCTTCTGTTTTGTAGCGGATGTTCGGCCAGCTGATGCGGTCAACTATTAACTCGTTTTGGTCCTCAAATACCACCAAGATGTGTTTGTCGCTGATGTGCTTCACCTGCGCCAGTTTGCCATTAAAAAACCGGTTACCGCCACTGCTGTCGTTGCGCACAAACATCACTTGAGCGCCTTCACAAAGCTGGAGTTTTGCTTCGCAAGGGAACATAAGTTCGGGAAATTCTCCTGTGACGAAGGCTTCAAAGGCAAAAACAGGGCGTTTTAAGTCGGCCAAAGCGGCCTGGTTGATGCGGTCGGCTTGTTGGTTATGGGTGGTGAGCGTAATCCAAGCCTTTCCATCCTGCGACTTAAACTGGGGTTGTACTTTTGTGTCGAGCCATCGGTAATCGGCTTCGTTGAGTAGATTGTAGCGCAGGCGGTTTAGTAAATCGGTGAATTGAGAGTCGGTTTGGCGGTAAACTTGGTCTAATTTGAGGTAGATAGGGGGCTTTTTGTGCAAAGCCTTTGCCTCGAAAAAGTAAGGGGTTTTGTAGTACTGCCGAAGGATATCCCATTCCTCGTTTTTGGCCACGGGCGGCAGCTGCATCATATCGCCCACAAGCAGCAGTTGGAGTCCGCCGAAGGGCTCCTGGTTTCTGCGCACGTAACGCAGCATGGTATCGATGGCATCAAGCATATCGGCGCGCACCATGCTGATTTCATCGATGATAAGCAGTTCAGCGCTGTTAATGACCTGCCGTTTTTCATTCCGCATGCGTGTATGGCGCGGGATGCTCTGTGCTGTTTCGAACTTTAAGTTACCTTGCAAAAGGGGCTCTCCCTGAATCGGCAGAAAGCCACCAAAAGGCAATTGAAACTGCGAATGCAGGGTAACGCCACCCACATTTAGCGCGGCTACACCAGTGGGAGCAGTGATGAGTAATTGTTTGTGGGTATGGCTGATGATGTGCCGCAACAAAGTAGTTTTGCCAGTACCCGCTTTGCCCGTTAAAAAGATGTTTTCGCGGGTGTGGTTCACCAGTTGCAGGACTTTTTCGGCGAGTGGGTTGTTAAAATCAACAGACATAGCAGGGTATTTTTGAAACAGTTGGCAATTTACCAAGGCCTTTCCCGGCTTCCTAACAATTGCTCAAAAATTGAACAAAGTTGCGCAGGAACAATGGATTACCACGGTGAGCGCTTTCTTTTCTGCCGCCGATATGCGTTATTCGCTCTTCATGAAAACGCGCTTTGCCATCTTCCAAAAATTTGTAAACGACCTGCTCCCGCACGAGTACCATTATTTGCGGCAGGTGGCTCGTTTTGAGGATGCGGAGAACCAAATTTTGCTTCAACAAATGGGCGAAGTGGTGCTAAAGCAAGATGCGGTGTGTTTCAGTGAGGCCATCGACAAGCGGAAATATTCGGCCATGATGCGATGGACCAAAGTACGTTTGGCCAAAATAGACGTAGATGAGCATTTTGAGACCCTCAATGAGTTGCACAGGCGATTGATGACCGATGCGCTGCAGCCGGAAGACGAAAAACAATTGCTGGCTTACCTAAAAGCACCACAACTGGATTTTTATTTCAGCAGACTGTATCATGTACTGTTGGATTTTCGGCAGTTTTTACTCATTCGTATGCGGCATCGGGAGCATACGTGGGTGGATGAATTTATAAGAGAACATGCCGAGCAGTATTTGTATATCCGCCAAGCGTATGCCGAGATGCACGAGGCTACCGAGTACATTACCAAACAGTATAAAAAGGGTGGGGAGAGTCCCGAGCACCTGGCCGAAAAGCTGCAGATGTGGTTTAAGGACGAGCGCTTAGACGGTTACAGTCGCTACAGTGCACTCGTAAGATTGACCTTTTTTCATTATAACCAGCGGCAGTACGACAAATTACTGCCTATGTATGCGCAATTCGACCAATGGCTGCAGGAGGGTCGCTTTTATTCGCGGCGCATTTTGGTGAATTATTACGGCAATCTTTTACTTATCCATTCGCAGCTCGACCAGCTAGAAGAGGCGGCGAGTTACGGGCGTTTGAGTTTGCAGGCCCGAACGGCCGATTACATTCATTATCTGAATAATTTAGCTTCGGTTTTATTGCGGCAGGGTTTGGCAGCGGAGGCGTTAAGCAGGATGCGAGCTGCATTTCCTGAACTCAAACACACCACTAATTTCCATAACCGAACAGGCTTTGTGGCGCTGTTTGTTCGTTGTTTGAATGATAATAAAAAGCCGGTGGAAGGAGAGCAGTATGCGGAGAATTTTTTGGCTGCTTACCGCGACGAGGTTTTTGAATATCGCTGGCACTTGCTTTTTGCAGCTTACCTACAAGCGCTGGTACTGCAGCAGAAGTTTGCAAAGGTGATGAAGGTGGTGCGTAGTCACAAGCTTTTGCAAAGGGAGGAAGCTCATCGGCAGCGCGTTAGCTATTTGCCCGTGTTGAGGTGGTATTACGAATTGGCGCGTTACCGCGAGGCGCATACCGATTTGCAAGCGTTTGAAGCGGCTATTCGGGAAAGTTTGCAGCAGGCTAGTTTCGATAAACACCGTATAAAGCATTTGTTACAGCTTTCAGAGGAGTTAATGAAATGGGAACCAAAGGTATTTGTTTCTGTCAAGTCGATGCTTGAGTAGATTATCATAAGGTATAGATATACAGGTATATGTGTTTTATCGTATCGGTAATTCTATTTAAGTCGGGCTTAAAATTTATAAAGCCACACTGCGTATATGTGAACTTCTTCTTAACTTAACCTAATCTTAACCTAAAACGCAATTGTATGAACAAATTCAGTATCGCAGCAGTTATGCTCGCCTTTTTAGTGGTTTTCGGCACACAATCTTGTAAAAAAGAGGATCCCATCGTTCCTGAACCACCAGCACCCATCAATCCCATTGTAGGCCAATGGAAATCAGTTGGTGCTGATGTTGCCTTTTTATTATCATTTGCAGCTCAAATTGATAGTATCCATGCTGATTTCAAAGCCAACAACACTTATACCGTTGCTGCGCGTGATACTTCTGGTACCATCTTGAATTATGCTGGTACCTATACTGCTACCAAAAGCACTTCTGGAAATATTTACGACGTTGTAATAAATCAATCTGCTCCAGATGAGCGCACCTCACGTGGTATTTATGAAACTTACACAGCTTCTCCCGACAGTATGAAGTACGAAGTTGTACAAGAAGTACCTTCGATTCCGGGATTTACACCTCCAACCGCTTCCGGTGGTTTTGGTTCAACCGTAGGCGTATCGAATGGCTGGAACGTTCAGCGTTTCCGTCGCATCAACTAAACAACAGTAACACATGGCCGTAGTCTAACTTCCGAAAGTATTTTCGGGAGCTACGGCTATTTTTATGTCCTTTTCAAACCAAAAACATGAGGATAAAAGCAATTTTGGCAGCAGGAATCTTGTTAGCCACAAGCGCGCAGTTACAGGCACAAGGCGACAAGCCGTTGAATTTGTTTGACCGCGATATACCTAGCCCGGCAGACAAAGAAGTGCAGTTCATCGCCCTGTTTTACAACCAGTGGGTGAACAATAACCTGCAGGTGAACCAGCCTTTTTTTCAAGGCCAGGTGATTGGGCGTTTGTTTGGCAACAATACCACCACCACGCAAGCCACACGCTCGGGTTATTTTGAGCAACGTTTGTTGCCATTTTTGGTTTATACGCCCAAATTATTGGATGGCAAGGTTATTTTGCGGACTTCGTTCGAAATTGACTGGACTTGGGGAGATGCTTCTTATGGTGCTGCGGGCAATCAAGGGGCGGGCATAGGTGCCGATCAAGTGAATATTCAGACCCAGAATGTGGAGGTGGAAATTTTGCCAGGAAATGGTTGGGCCATCAATATGGGTTTGATGCGGATGTTCGACAACGCCTCCAACCCCTACCGCACGCTTTTTGATCAATTGGCTAGCACGGGCTACCGGCTGAGTTATTGGGGCACGGATGGCGCAGGGATCAATGTGCGTAAGGATTGGGACTTTGCGCGTTTTTCGGCGGGCTTGTTTCAGTTGTATGAAAACGAAATCCAACGCAACGATGACGTGACCCTGCTGATGACGACCTATGAGCGTGATATAACGAAGAAATACAGCCATGCTTTGAGTTTGTGGTATTTGCAGGACCGCGCCAACGGTCAGGGCGGGCCCATAGGTAACGGTCCTGGCTCAGCCCTCACCGAGTTAAATGGCACTTACAGGTTTCCTATTAGTGGCAGTCCTTACAAAGCCGATGTATTTTGGCTTGGCACCAACTGGGCCGTCAACCCCGGGTTTGGTACGGGAAGAACGCTGTTTACGGGATTTTTGAACTCCAATTTCGGAAACATTCGCCAAAGGGCTACCAATGCCACCTTGTTTAACGTGGCTGGATTTGCAGCCAATGCGCGCTTGGGCTATAAATACGGTCAAACCAACGAAGATGCTGTGATTGGCGATTTGGTGTATAGCAGTGGCGATAATGATTTTAACGATGCTACTTACACAGGCGTAATTACAGGTAACACCTGGGGAACCCCTGCAGCCATTTTCATCAACCATGGGTCCTATTTGTTATTTACACATGGCAATGTGGTGAATCGTTTTGTTTCGGCGGTGAATGATTTGTCGAATGCAGGCTATGGCCTGGCTGGTGGCACTATTAACTACCACAAGGCCTTCATCCCCAATAAATTTGATGGTAAAATTGGGAGTGCACTGGGCTATTCGAATGCTACTCCAGCTGGAGGGGGCAGTCACATAGGTACGGAGCTCAACTTTAAACTCAGGTGGACCCCGCGCATTCTAATGGACCTAGAATTTCATGCAGCCTATATGTGGTTGGGCGATTTTTACGACTCGCCACTAACCAATGGTCAAGTGGGCAGCCGGCCGCTCAATCCCTGGACCGCATTTTTGGTGTATCGTTGGTTAATAATTTAAGGAGATGAAAAAGCATTTGATTTTGATACTGGTGGTGCTGCTAGCAGGTTGTGCCAGACCCTATAGTTACACGCCCTTGACCAGCATGCAGGAGCTCGAATACCCGTTTCCTACCAAATTTCAGGTTTTAGATGAGACTACCACGGTGGCTTATATGGAGGTGGGGCCGACCTCAGGTCCTGTTTTGCTCTTTATACACGGTTTGGGGAGCTATGCACCCGCTTGGAAACAGAATTTGACTGGCTTGCAAGATAAATATCGCTGCATTGCCATCGATCTGCCCGGATACGGGAAGTCGAGCAAAGGGGCGTACACAGGCAGCATGACCTCCTATGCCAAGTTCGTAGGGGCTTTTATTACGGCTAAAGGATTAAAAGAAGTAACAGTGGTGGGGCATTCGATGGGCGGTCAAATTGCCATGACCTTAGCGTTAACGCAGCCTGAACTTGTGCGGAAGCTTGTTTTGGCGGCTCCAGCAGGTTTCGAGACCTTTAGTCCTGGCGAACGCGAGTGGTTTCGGGATGGTCTTTCGGCCAAGGCTACCCGGCTAACACCAGCGAGACAAATTGTACTCAACTACCATAGTAATTTTTACGACATGCCAGAGGAGGCTGATTTTATGATTCGAGATCGCTTGGCCATGCGCACGGCTACTGATTTTGAATGGTACTGCTACATCATCCCCGAAAGTGTAAAAGGCATGGTGAATGAGCCCGTTTTTAGTCGTTTACCTGAAATTAAACAACCCGTGTTGGTGGTTTTTGGAGAAAATGATGAGTTGATACCCAATCGCTTTATGCACGGTGGCACAACCAAAGAAGTGGCGGAGGCAGGTCATCAAAAATTACCCAATAGTGAATTGCTGATGTTGCCAAAGAAGGGACATTTTGCTCATTTTGAGGGATTTGAGGCCTTTAACGAGGCCGTACGTACTTTTGTAAAGTAGTTTTGTGATGTAAAAAAAGCGGCTTGTTACGGCAAAAAGCCGCTTTTTTTGCGCGCGCTGTGCGGGCAAAGGATTTACAGAAGCAAGACATTTTGGACTGGATTTTAGACTAGCCCGTCACAAGTACATCGTAGCTGTACCTCACAATGAGGAGTGATACAATGACTAAAAACAGCTGTCTTACAAAGCCATTCCCACGTCGAAGGGCCATCCAGGTGCCCGTAATGTTGCCCAATACGTTGCAAACGGCCATCAGAATGGCCAGTGGCAGGAGGTAATAGCCAGCATTCACAAATACTGACAGGGCCGATAGGTTGGTAACCACATTGATGACCTTGGCATAGGCAGAGGCTTTTAGAAATTCGAAACCCAAGATCAATACAAAGCCGAGCACGAAAAAGCTACCCGTCCCTGGACCAAAAAACCCATCATAAAACCCAACAAAAAGGGCTAATAAACTGCCATACAGTCCTTGTTTGAGCAGCGATAGTTGCTTTGTTGGTGCGTGCCCGAGGTCTTTTTTTACGTAAGTATAGGCCAGCATTACCACGAGTATCACTAAAATGAGAGGTTTTAGGGCATTGCTATCGAGGTAAGTGACTGCATGAGCGCCCAAAAAGGCACTTCCAAAAGCCACAAGGGCAATTATCGCGAGTAGCGTATAATCAAAGCGTATGCGGCGGGCGTAGCTTACTGCCGCCACCGAAGTACCCGCGAGCGCCGCTATTTTATTGGTGCCAAACAGGGTAGGGATGGGCGTTTGCGGCAATTGAATGAGCAGGGCGGGCAGCTGAATGAGGCCGCCACCACCTACCACTGCATCCAAAAAGCCAGCTACGAAGGCTAAAAGCGCAAGACTTAGCAGCGTTAAGGCGGTATAATCGCTCAGAAATGAGAACAGATCCATCGGCTACAAGGTTACGAAATAGTGCCTTTCGCCGGGCCCGATTTACGCAAATGCTAAAGGCCAGCTTTGAAAGAAAGCGGGCCTTCCGTATTGGGTTATTTGCCGTTACGGGTACCAGGTGAGATTGCCCTTGATACGAGTGCTGTAGCCGGTATCCTGTTTACAACGGTAGCTGAAACCACGTCATTGGTGCTGGCAACAGCTACTGTTCCTAAATTGGCAATGGAGCGCCAAACCCGAGGCCCCAGTGATACGGAAATGGTAACGGTATCGTTAATCGGGCCCGATGAAAAGAATGGATCGATGGCACAAGGGCTTGTGGCTGGCGTATTTTTTGAACTAGGGCTGAAAGGCTGCCTATGAACCGCTGCTGCCGTTACCCGGGAGTCCTCGAGCAATACCTTGGCCATACCAATCTGCACTGTTGCCGATGTTGATGTAAGCATGTTGGTGTAAGTGATCCCGTCGACGATCCAGTTATTCGTACCCGGATTGGTTGGGGTTGTAGGATTGGCTGGGCTGGTGGCATGGGTAGGGTTTTGATCTACTTCTTCACCATCGCTAGGTATTAAGACAACTGAAAATAGCAGCAGGGCAAGCATGAAATTTGTTTTCACAGGGTGTTGAGTTAGTTGAAAAAAAAGTCAACTAATCAAGACAAAGCGCAAATACTACCTATGACTTATATTGACAGCAGGGTCTTAAATTTGAATCCGAAACCCAAGGTGACCGGCAACGAATTGTCCGAATACGGTGTAATTAGCTTCGGGGAACTGCCGAATTTGGACGCCTGGACGAAATTCAACAAAGACATGGGCTTTTTGCCAAGCCTCATTTTTTTTCCCTAACTTGAAATCTAATCCCACTGGCAAGTAGGCCATGGCTGCAAAACCAGGGTCATTGCGGAAATTCTCTTGTTCATATTCTTCAGTGCTGAAGTTGGTATTGGTTTCAAACCTGTCGTTTAGTGCATATTCAGAAGTATAGGCGGTGTTGGTGTAAACCACATCGGTATTGCTGTTGAAGAAGGCGCCTATTCCAACACCAATACCCAAGAACATAGAAAAGCGCCCTCTTTGATTTATACTATATGTTAAATTAGCGTCCGCATATAGCTCATCGATTTGATAATTGGTTACAATGGTTTCTCGATTCACCCGGTCAACGTAGCGCACGACTGCTCCTTGGCTGTTCGTGAGGCTGTCGGTCCTCACACGTGTACGTTTGCTAATGGCGTTGGCGAGCACAGTGCCTTGGTTGTACATTAAGCCCAAGCGCAAGGTAGGTGCCAGTGTGTGAAAACGTTTTTTGGGAAGTTTGATGCCAATTTGGCCTACAAATGTAAATGTTTGATTGTTGTCATAATTCCAATCCGTGGCTTGGTACCCTAAGGGATTGGCTAAACGGACAGATTGGGGAGCTAATTGTAGCGCCGTGTTATAGCTGACTCCTGTCACTTGCCCACCGAAATTGCCAAAAAGCACATAAATGTCGCTGAAATGGGCTTTGTTAGCCATGGTATCGGTTTGACCATACGTAGCAGATGCTAGGAATAAGCTGAGGCCCATAAGTGTGAACTTCCATTTTTTCATGGTGTAAGTTTATAACCGAAAGTAAATGAAACACACCACAAATACAAGTTTCGCAACGACTTGTACTATAATTTATTTCCTGTTGTTATCTGTCAACAAAAAGTGGACGTAAAGGGCAGTCAGTGTTAAAAACCCGACTAAGGCTGCGGTTGAGGCGATGATACGCCATTCGGGACCGTTCGTCCAGCTCAGTACGGCGTAATAACCCGACCAAACCGAGAAAGTCACCAAAACAAAAACAACGAAAATTTGCGAACTTTTCATGCTGTAAAGGTAGGTAGAGATACCGGCTTTTAATCTGCCAAGGCAAATCCTTGTGTGCTTTGTCGGTAGCGGTGGATGGCGCGATGCATGAGGCGAAACCAAATCGGCGGAACCAAAGCAATTAAAATCATACCGGGGTAACCCGTTGGCATTTGTGGGCTTTCGTCAAAATGCCGCAGTACTTGGTACTTACGACTGGCTAAAAAGTGGTGGTCGGAGTGCCGCGAAAGTTCGAGCAGCACGAGCCGGCCGATGGGGTGGTTAGAATTCCAAGAGTGAATGGGCAGGGTGCGCTCATATCCTTTGTCCGTTTTTTGACGTCGCAGGCCATAGTGCTCGATGTAATTTACCGATTCAAGCAGCAAAATGCCAACCATTGCACCTCCAATAAATAAAGCCACCGCCATCCAGCCAAAAACAAGCACAATGGCGATGAGCAGGGCAAGTTGCCAGACCTGAAACCGCAACATTTCATTGTCCCAGCTCCAAAATCGTTTACCCAGTTTATGGAGTTTTGTACCTTCTATGTGCCAAGCGGAAAGCCAACTATCTGAAATACTTCGTAAGTAGAACGCATAAATAGATTCCCCAAATCTGCTAGAAGCGGGGTCTTCTGAGGTCGCCACTTTTTTATGGTGACCACGGTTGTGTTCAATAAAAAAATGCATGTATAAGGTACTGAGCAGTAAAATTTTGCTCATGTTTTGCTCCTTTTTGGTAGTGCGATGCCCTAGCTCATGCGCGGCATTGATGCCTAAAATACCGCAAGCCATGCCATAAGAGAGGGTAAGGCCCACCAACTCCGTGGACGTGAGCCCAGCATCTTGCAAGCGGAATAAAAAGAGAAGCAGCAATACGTATTGTAAGGGTACCAAGCTGTACAAAAACCAGTCGTAAAGGCGATTGGTTTTCGCCATGGCTTCTTGCGCCTCTACCATATTGACCTGGCTCCCTTTGGTAAATAGCTCCAACAAGGGCAAAAGTCCAAACAGCACCACCACCGAGCCGAAAGTCCAGCCACCATCCGCCAATAACGACAAACCTACCACCACCGGGGTGAGGTAAACAAACAGGTACTTGAGTTGATTAAAGTGCATTTGATTTCTTGCCCGCAAAATACATGAAATTGTTGGTAATTGGGAGATAGGTAATTTTGCTGTGCTTGCTTTTTGATGAGCGCTCAGGTGTTGAGCCGAGGAGGGTGTGCCAACGCCGCAGGTAGCGGCTTCAACCAACCTAAAGCGGCCTTTTACGAGGGGAAAGGGCATGTTGACGGCTGACAAGGAGGCAATGCGTAGGCCTTGCCAGGTTGTGCTCCCCAGCCTGCGGCGAACAGGCCGCCCGAAACGATTCGTTTAAAGTTAACCAGTACATTTGTTACCTTGATTTCGCCCAATACGCTTGAATCGGCCTTTTTTCGGTAATTTGGAAATTCATGTCTTTACCTGTTCAAAAAGAAAACACCCCCTCCGCACGACGGGGGCTCTCACGGCTTCAAAAACCAAACAGCTCGCCAACTTGGCTGAGGTATGCTATGCAGTTTTTGTTGGCTGTTGTTTTGATGTTGTTTGGCTGGTGGTGGGGCTGGGGTGAACCCACGTTGATAGCCCTGCTGGAGGGAGAAGGGCCTGATTTTATCACGACAATGCTTACTTATCACCAGAGTTTAGATCCCTTAATACGAAATAATTCCTTTTATGTCTCGCTGATAGAAGCGGCCTTGTTACGTGTAGGACTAATGTTTGGCCTTTCGGCCATGCTCCTTTGGTTGGGCTGGCCTGCGCTTTCGAGGCGTTGGCACCTTTTTTTGCAAGAGCCAGTGCGACCCCAGGCCTTAGCCGTTTTTAGGATCATCTGCTTCGGTACCCTGTTGTACTATCCCGATTATGAGACCATTCTACGCATGAGCGCACTGCCCGCAGCGGTGTTGGTACCTCCCCCAGGATGGCACTGGATATTGAATCACTTTCAACCTTCCCCTGGTCTGCTTTCAGGGCTCATTGCCGCGTATCAGATAGCTGCTGTAGCAGCTTTGCTTGGGTTCCGCACGCGGTGGACAGCACTGGCAACGGTAGTGTTAGGCCTGTGGGTGCTCTGAATTC
>Ga0209284_10003835_pt1 | contig 17887 bp, 18 predicted proteins | sample FRY03_FD_187211 | JGI IMG/M metagenome (GOLD analysis project Ga0209284, IMG submission 187211) | Freshwater microbial communities from Lake Fryxell liftoff mats and glacier meltwater in Antarctica - FRY-03 (SPAdes) (version 2) | ecosystem: Environmental > Aquatic > Freshwater > Ice > Glacier... | reverse complement strand
ACCAAAAAAACCATAAAACATGCCTCGGCAGATGTAGGATTGATTTTTACAGCCTATAATCTCAAGAGAATCTTTAACTTGATTGATCAAAATGAGTTAAAACAGTACTTAAAAGTATTGGCATTGTTCTTTGAAAGCATAAAAGGTGATTTTAAGGCTTTGTGCCACTATATAAAATTCAAAATAAATCTGGGTCTATTTTACAAACAGCATCACTATTGTACAACAAATCAACTATATTTACTCAAAATTAAGTTCTAATAAAACCTTTTTGAGGTTTTTAGACGAACTGACGTTATCGCCAAGTGTAGAAGGCGTAAGGCGACAAAAATTGATTTAAGAGTAAATCCATGTAAACTCACAAAAATGAAAATAAACATGGAGCAGAGACCATTATAAAACGGGAGATTGCAAAAATCCTTAAGAGTAGCAATAACGTAAATTTTAAAGAAATGAAAAAGTTTTTTAAAAAAGCATTTGAGTTCTTTATAGGAGCTAATGTGCACGCATCACACTCTGCTATCAAAGGCAGTAAAAGTGGTGGAAGACGTGATGTCAGTACAGGAGACTGGTACGCATAATGTACAGCAATTGGAAGCTTGATTGTTTCCGCACCATAATTGAGCAAACTGCTTAATTCAAACTTCGGCAGGGTAAATCTTGCCGAGGTTTTTTAAACAAAAAATTATAGTGAAAGAAAAATTGCATAATATTACTGATTTTATTGGAGTTTACGATGATTACATTTCGGGAACTGCATTGGAATCTAAAAATAATGGAGGATTATCCATCTTGCTAAGCATTTCCTTTAATCTAAAAGGTATATCAATAGTTGAAATACCAAAAGATGCGATTGATTTATTTTTTGAATGTGAATTGGAATATATTGATATCGACTACCACATAATTTTTAAAAACATACAATATAATGAAGTTCATTAGCTTACCCATTCAATTTGAAGATAAGGTTTATAAATTTAACCAATACTTGGGTCTTCTTCTTGAGTATGAAAAACAGAAGCAAAATGGAGCTATTATGCAACCAGAAAAAATAATTTTAGCATTGACATATTGCAATAATCCTTATGACTTAATTAATAAAGAATTCATTTCTGTTGGAAATAAAAGCACATTTCAACAAAAATTACTGATAGTTTATTTAGAGTTTCTTATAAAAATGTTTAAACTGAATTTTTTTATCGGAAAGTGGATATCAGTTTTTGTGAAGCCTAGTTTTAAAGATGCTAGTCAGGCAATCAGGTTTTTTCGTGAGAACAAGCAGGGTAAAATACAAAATGATTTATGCCTTGCAAGATCGCTCTTTGCTGCTAGAACATCAAAGAAATTTAAAGAATCTGGAGTAATGTTTATTGGTGTTTCATTACCTTCAAAATCCATGCATGCTTGGATTATAGAAGATGGAATACAACCAGATCCATTAGATAATATGTGGATTAACTTTCAACCTGTTGCAGCAATATGTTAAAACCTATAAATAAACTTATAATCCCTCAGCCAAGTATTCACTTTAAGAATATTCATTCTGGAGAAGTGTTTTCAGATTTATGTAAACAATTAGAACAAGGACTGTGGCGTGATATCATACCCGAAAATTATGAATATAATACAATGCAAGGACTGTTAAAACGGCCTACTTGGAAACCTGAACTAAAAGATGTTTTGCCAATATATCCCAGAATGAAGTGGTGCAAAGAAAAAAAACAATTACAAGATCCTTATTTTATACCAGTAAAACAAGAAACGAGTTTAAAGGATTTTCTTATGGCGGCAGAATCTTTCTTTGCTAAATATTCAGACAAAAAAATTGGAGTACAGTTAAGTGGTGGTTTAGATTCCAGTATCATAATTGGTTTACTCAAGTATTTTGACATCCCTTTTTCCTTGGTGGGCATGTATAGTAATCGTTATGAGTTTAGAACGGAAAGACGGGTACAGCATATTTTAGCTGAATGGGGTTATCCCACTTCATTGATAAAATATGAAAATCATCTTCCTTTTTTTGATTTAGAAAAAATCCCACCTTTTCAGCACCCCGATCATCTTAGTTTAAATTATAGTGCGAATAATGTAATGGCTGTTGAATGTGAAAAATTAGGAATTGATATTTTGCTAACGGGAAATGGGGGGGACAATGTATTTTCTGATGAAGTTCCAGAAAACCCAGAATATTGTAGGTGGAAACCACAAGTTTTTATTGACACTTGGTTAAATGATATTGTTTATGCACCCCAAGGCGTAAAATTAATTCCATTTTATGGGGATAGTCAGATAATGGGGGCTATATATAATCTAAGAATAGGACAGAAGGAAGATAATACGAAAATCTGGGCACGTAACTTTTTCAAAGATTTTTTGCCTGTAGAATTGGTTAATTATACCTATTGTGCTGATTTTTGGGGCTTATATATTTCTGGTTTACAAAACTCTCTTTTTATAGTCAGAAAGTTGTGCACCCGTGCTTATGAGTTCACCGAACATCCTTACTTTTCAGATATTGCCATAAGTGAAATGTTTAACCAAGATTTGTTGAATGCCGAAAAAACGATGTATCAAAAAATAGAATCCCGCATATCATTAGCAACTTGGATAAATGCACTAATTAATATAGAAAATTAAATACATTTGTTAAATAAATAATTTACTAATAGAATATCATTTTAATTTACTCAAATCTAAATAATTGTAACATGAAAGAATTTATCGTGGATCTTTATCCAAAAGGTGGTGGTTTGCCTACAAAAACAAGAGTATTTGCTGGAAATGCAGCAGCAGCGATTAAAATTGCAAAAGAAATGAACCCTGGTTATCGTATAGGAGCAGCAAAGGAAGTATAATGACAAAAAAAATATGGATCAAATAGTTAGATTAGAAAATCGTAATCGTTTTTTAATAAACGAAATAGCTCAAACTTATACTGGTCATTAAAATGAACATGAATATCGAATTATAGATAGTGATTTCCACGAGATTGCTACAGACGATATTGAAATTAGGAGAATAATAGGATTACAAATAGAAGAACCTAATAATGAATAAAACAAAAAAATATTATGCCTAAAAAGAATACAGGTAATTTCCGTCTTTGTAAACATCAGATAGGAATTGGTGGTACGATTGAAATATTAAGTAATAATAATTCAAAATCTAAAACAATAAAAGCCTTTAATGTCATTGAAAAAGAAACAAATTGGGATTATTACTGTGAAGAAGAAGTTGTTTATAAAGGAACTCTTTTAGATGAAAACAAAAATCCAGTTGATTCAGTTCCGACTTGGATTAGATTTAGTATTTAAATCATTGAAATGGTTAATAAGATTAAAAAAAAACGCTAATACACATCACGAAAGTAATGCCAAAAAGTAAAATAGCAATGACACGTAAAACGAATAATGTCAATGTTTTATAAGACTAGAAGACAGAACACCAGGCGGTAACAAAGACTAAAATCAAGCGGGCGGATACTGCCAATTTGAAAGGTATTACAACTAATAAACTTCATTTCAGTTGGACAGTGAAGTGCTTCGAAATGCCCGCCAGCTTTTAGCCTCAATCGTTGGGAAAAATCGCCCTAACGGGACAATTTTTCCCAACGAACCGCTCGGCTACGCCGACAGTTGTGAAACCATCGTTGCCTTCGCACGACGTTCTCCCAACAGTCGCCTTGGACGCATTCCTATACGGAGCAAGCTCCTTTGGGAACAACGACCAAGCCGAGCGGTTCGTTAGCTGCAAGGCGGAACCAGCCGCACAAACAGCACATTTGGTTTTTTGCCGACACGAAAGCCAACGCAGAAAACCCAAAAGAGCTATTTTTTAGCCAACGCAGAACAGAATATAAAAAGAATGAATATGAATAGAATTATTACTCAAGAAAAAAAATTAAACACATTAAAAATGATGTTTTTATTTGGAATACTACTGCTTTTAAACTCTTGTGTTACCGAACCAATTGATGAGTTAAGCAAAAAAATAAATATTGCTCTCCGAAATGATAACATAATTGATGAAAGTGAATGGAATAGCTTTACTGAGTATACAATTCAAAACAAGCAAGACTTCGCTAATATAATAAGAGAAAACAATACCATAAATAGTGAAGAACTCAACAATTTAATTTTATCTATTGCAAACAAAAGGCGAGACAAACAAAAGCCTGTAATATTCAATCCAACAAAAGGAACTGATACTGAACTTGAAAAAGCTGAAATTAAAGTATTTATTGAAAATTCTGGAAGTATGGATGGATACGTTCGTAATACAACCGAATTTGAAGCGGCTCTTTCTGATTTACTGGTTCAAATACAATATAAATACGATAAAGAAAATTTGAATGTGAATTTTATAAATACAAAAATATATCCTTCTGAAATTGATGAAGTAAACAAGTTTGTTGAAAAATTAGAACCCAGTAAAGCCCCTTACAAAGTTGGAAACAAATCTGTAAGTAAACTAAATGAAATTTTAGAAATAATATTAGACAGTACTAAACAAGAAAACATATCTATATTAATCTCTGATTGTATTTATTCTTTGGACAAAGGAAAAGATACAGAAGGAGCTCTTGAATTTCAGAAAAGTTTAACAAAAGGTGCTTTTCTTGAAAAATCCAAAGAGTTTGATTTTTCTACTATTGTTCTTAAAATGAACTCTAAATTTAATGGTAATTATTATGATAAAAATAATAAAAACACATATTTAGATAAAAAGTCAAGACCTTACTATATATGGATAATTGGTGAAGAAAAACTAATATCTTCATTTTCAAAGAGAATTAATTTACACTCTTTGAAAGGTTTTGAAAACAGTTATTTTCTGTCAAATTCAACAAAAAACATACAACCGTTTTATACGGTTTTAAAAGAAACCAACAAAAAAGGAAACTTCAAACAAACAGACAGAAATAAAACTGATGTAAAAAGCATTAATGATATTGAATATGACAATGGAAAACTTCAGTTTTCAATAGCACTAGATTTGAATAATATACCTGTTGACCAAGCATATTTAACCAATACAGAAAATTATCTCCCGTCCTCTGGATTTTCAATAGAAAGTATAGAAGAAGTTGATAGAAATAAAATATCAAAAAGGGATTTTCTTACTGTTGAAAAAACAACTGCAACTCACATAATTACAGTTTCAACAACAAATGAATATTCTATCCAAAATTTACAATTGGAATTATCTAATATAATCCCTACTTGGGTTGAAGAAAGCAATAGTATAGATGATAGAGATATTGTAAATCAATTAGACAAAACATTTGGTTTGTTGTATTTAATTAAAGGTGTTTCAGAAGCATATATTACTCAAAATCCAGACAATACATCATACTTTAAAATAAAAGTAACAATTAAAAAATAACAACTATGGATATAAATAAAATTTTTGCACCTCTATTTGAATTCTTCCACTACTCTGTTCCGTTTTCTGATGATTTATATCAAGAGGGCTTATACTCTTCGTTAGGCTTGAGTGGAATATTATTAAGCTTATTACTTGCAATAACATTCTATTTTATTATTAATCGCCCAAGTTTTTCTCGTTGGTATCATTGGTTAATAATTTTACTTGTAAACTTTGTTTTTGCATTTATCATTGGATTAGTTCTTCCTCAGGCAAAATTCACTCCCCTAGGAATAGAATATGAACTAAGTGAATACATAATGTTTGGCTTGAAAAATGCAATAATCTCAACACTCTTTTTTATTGTTTGGACATATTGTTTAAAGTGGTGGTATGGAAACGCAAAAGGAACACCAAAACTGTTTTTTGGTAAATTTTAAACAACACATTCAATAAAAAATAAAGATATTATTATGGCTAAATTATATATTTTCGGAATTGGTGGTACAGGAGCAAGAGTTATCAAATCCTTAACAATGTTACTTGCAACTGGGATTAAAACAAATTTTGATATTGTTCCCATTTTGATTGACCCAGATAGTGCTGGCGGAGACTTGAATAGAACAATTAAACTTTTAAGAGACTATCAAAGTATTCAAAAATCTATAAATGGATATGACCCTAATTCATTTTTCAAAAATAAAATTTCTACATTAAGTGACATTGTTGTTGAAAAAGGTGGTGGAGCAAAAGTTTTTGATGGCTTTCGTTTTGAATTGGACGGAATTCAAAATGACAGCTTCAAAGATTTTATTGATTTCAATTCCTTAGACCAAAACAATAAAAACCTTGCTAAATTATTATTTTCAGAAAGAAACCTTGATGCTGATTTGGATGTTGGATTTAAAGGAAACCCTAATATTGGAAGTGTTGTTTTAAATCAATTTACAAAATCAGAAGTGTTTCAATCATTTGCAGACAGTTACCAGGCTGACGATAGAATTTTTATTGTAAGTTCTATTTTTGGAGGAACTGGAGCAGCAGGGTTTCCGCTTTTACTCAAAAACATTAGAAAAGGCTCAATTGGCGGAAACCACTATGAGCACTTAAAAAATGCTAGAATTGGAGCGGTTACAGTACTGCCTTATTTCAAAGTAAAACAAAATGACAACTCTGAAATAGATAGTCACGGTTTTATTACTAAAACAAAAGCCGCATTGCATTATTATGCAAGAAATATTACAGGAAATAAATCCATCAACTCACTCTATTATATTGGTGATACGGCAGATAATACTTATGAAAATATAGAAGGAGGAACAAATCAAAAAAATGATGCTCATTTTATTGAATTGGCATCCGCACTATCGATTATAGATTTTGCCAATACAGAAGACATTCACTTAGAAACTAACAATGGAGCTGCTGTAAATCCAAAGTACAAAGAGTTTGGAACAAAAGGTGATTCACAGTTGAGTTTTAATGATTTATTTGAAGGAAGTAAAAGAGTTTTAGACTCAAACTTGTCAGAGTACTTTTATTTTAACTTATTCTTAAAAGAAAAACTAAAAGGAGAATTGAATCATCCCTATGCAAGAGAATTTACAAATAAAATTGATGATAATTTTTTACATCAAACTTTTTATAAAACACTATCCGATTTCAATACAGAAAATCGAATTTGGTTAGCTGAATTATCTCGAAATCAAATTTCATTTTCCCCTTTTAGTATAGAGCCAATAGTAAATGAACAAAATGAAGTAACCGATTTTAAAATTGGTACTAATAGCATTTTTACATTAACAAGAGGGATTCCTGAGAGGAAAAATAAATTTAATCCATTCGCAAAAAACAATTATGAATTATTTATTCATCATTTAACCAAAGCTTCCGAAAAAATTGGTAACGCACCTGACACTCCAAAACGTTTTATGGGTGTGTTTTCAGAAGGAACAAAAACATTGGTAAATCAAAAATTATTATAATTATGGCAAAAGTATTTAGATTATTTCAAGATAGAAATTTACAGGATTGGGAAGACAGAGGAGAACCTTATGGACCTTCTGTAATTGAAGATATTGAAAACCCCGATGGTGATTTTTCAAAAAAAGACCCTACTTCTATTCCAAGTCCTTTTGCAAGAATTGATTTAGTTCGGTCTGCTTTTAAATATGTTGTAGATAAAAATGATTTTGATAACAATACAATTTATCACAAACTAGTATCTGACTGTTTTGATGTTGCCGAAATGTTTTTCAATATTGACAAATTAGGAGAAAGAGCCCAAATTAAAACTTGGGATAAGAATGTTGACCTAAAAAAATTATTAAATTCAAGCAATCCTAAACATCAACTTTTTGGAGAAACACTTGACTTGTTTCTAAAGCAAGATGCCCAATCAAATAATTTTGACTCGTTACAAAAAATGTACTTTATTTTATATGACAACAAAATTGTTGGAGGCACTTCTCCTACAACTTTGTTTTTTACTTCTGCAAATGATTTAAGTTTTGCAAATATTAAAAATGGGAACGACATATTTTTTGATGAAGGATTAAAACCTTTATACCAAAGAGATTCGGAATTTCAAAAATACATCTACAAACTATTTAAGGCGAATCCTGAGCTTTCAATTAAGATGAGAGATTTCTCAGATTATTTAGAACAAAATTTAAAAAAGCTTGATAGTTCTGATAATACGCTGTATAAAGAAATTAAAAAAATCGAAGAAACGGAGACTTCTGAATTATTATCAAAACTAAATAGCACTTATGATGCTCTTGATACAGGTACAGCAGGAGATAATATTGAAATTTTAGGTTTCTCTTTAAAGAAAAAGAAAATTGGAAATAGAGGAGCAATAATTGAAGCACATAGTCAATTTTTAATTGGTTCAAGTAAATCAAATATAAGACCTCTTGTACTTCAAAATAAATTTTCTGAACCCCTTATTTATACAGATTCAAATGTAAAATGGAATAGTAATTGGGCAGTACCTTGCTTTGATAAAAAACCTATTAGTGAAAGAACATTACCAGGGCAACTTGATAAATATCCTTACTTAACGGTAAGTGATTTTTTGCAACCACATTTGATCCGATTAAACTATCCTATTAATAAAGGAAAATATTTTGATGGTAACATTCGGTATGAAAGTGGAGATAAAACCAAAAGTTATATTTTACCAATAACAAATCAATTTTTCGATTACTTCGACACCTCAGATTTACAAAATAATATGCCTGATGGGAAAGCAATGTTTGAAATGGTTGTTTTTCCGAACTCGGTAGAAGTATATTTAAGAATCCCTATCAATGGTAACTTAACAGGCAAATACATTACATTTAATAGAACTTATGATAACCCTATAAAAAAAGATGATGGAACATTTATAGCAAGAACTCCTGATGTGATAAATAACAAGGGCTGTGTTATAGAAAATCTTTTGTCTTTAGCAATTTATCCTTTTTTAAAAACAGGAAAAGATGAAGATGCTTTTTACAGAATAATGTTTTTAGACAGGGATATAAATAACAATACAAAACACTTAAAATATGATTTAAGTTTTTACAAAAACGACAATAATTCGAACATAAAATACAAAGAGAAAAAATCAAGAAGTATCAAAGAAAAAATGAATATCCAAACGGATTTTTATGTACTCAATAATGAGTTTGATTATATCGTAGTTAAACACAATGATGCTTCTGGAATAGTAATTCCAAAATTGGAACAAGTTGGAGGTAGTTCTAATTCATTTTCATTCGCAATTGATTTTGGAACTACAAATACACATATTGAATATAAAATAAATGATGGCAATCCAATGCCATTTGAAATAACAAAAGAGGATATTCAATTTGCTACTTTATTTTCACCTGAAATTATTGATGATTCTGCATACACAGATGCAAGAATAATGTCTGAATTTATTAGGCACGAATTATTGCCTGAATTAATAAATAAAGAATCAGAATTTAGCTTTCCTGTTAGAACTGCTTTAAATGAGAATATAAAATTAGATTTATCCAAATCAACATATTCTTTAGCCGATTTTAATATTCCTTTTGATTATGAAAAATATACCTCAAAGGTTAATTCTAAAATATCAACAAACCTAAAATGGTCTAATGATGATGCTAACTTGATTAGAATTGAACGCTTTTTTGAAAAGTTGCTATTCTTAATAAGAACCAAAGTATTATTAAACAATGGAGATTTAAACAATACTAAATTATTTTGGTTTTATCCTTCAAGTATGTCAGCTACAAGGCTAGATAACTTGGATTCTCTTTGGCGAAAACTATTCAGTAAATATATAACAACTCAAACTACTCCAATAAAAATTTCAGAATCAATTGCTCCTTACTACTTCTATAAAAAGAAAAAAGGTATAAATGCTTCCGATAAGCCTGTAGTCGCAATTGATATTGGGGGTGGCACAAGTGACATTGTAATATATCAGGGTAAAAATCCTACGCTATTAACATCAATTCGTTTTGCGGCAAATGCTGTCTTCGGTGATGCTTACGGTAATTCTCCAGACAATAACGGTTTTGTAATTAAATATGAAAATGTTTTTGCTGATTTATTACAATCTAATGAACTTTATAATTTAGGAGCTGTTCTTGAACAAATCAACAAAAAACAAAAATCAGAAGACATAAGTACCTATCTTTTTTCTTTAGAAAACAATAAAACTATTAAAGAAAAAAACATTCCTATTTCCTATAATGAAAAACTTGGGAAAGATGATGATTTAAAAATTGTGTTTATCTCTTTTTATGCTTCTATCATTTACCACTTAGCAAAGATGATGCACGCTAATAAACTTGATATTCCAAGAAATATTATTTTTAGTGGTACAGGTTCTAAAATGTTGTCTATTGCTGATGGTAGTTCTGATTTTAATAAACTGGAAAAATTAACAAAACTAATTTTTGGTAAAATATACGCTCAAAAGGATGTAAATAAAATAGAGTTAGAGCAGGATGAAAATCCAAAAGAAATTACCTGTAAAGGAGGTTTATTATTAGATACTGATGTAACAGAGATTGAAAATATTAAAACCGTATTACTTGGTGATACTGAGAATATGCTTGTTCCTGCACAAAGCTTTAAATACACTCAAATTCAAGACAGTGATAAATTGAGCAGCGTAGTAACAGAAGTAACCTCATTTATCGATTTACTTTTTGACATTCATAGCGAATTTAATTTTACGAAAAAATTTGGTGTAAATGCTTCGAATATTGAATTTTATCAAAAAATATTAAAAGAGGATTTGATGCAACATTTAAAATCTGGAATAGAAAATAAAATTGATGAACTAAATGGAAACACAAATATAGAAGTGGAAGAATCGTTATTCTTCTACCCTTTAATTGGTGCGTTAAATAAACTAGCTTATAAAATAGTAAAACAAGATAAAAACTAAAAAAGATGAGCAAAAAAATTAAATTATTGGTGTGTATGCTATTCATCTTTGGGCTGGCAAATGCACAAGATTCAAAAGAAGATTTTGAGAATGCAGTTGACTATTGTGCCTGTAAAATTGCTTATGCTTACACAAACCAATATGCAAAACAAAAACCAAATAGTAATGAGGGAAAATCTTTTGAAAAAACGATAAAAACTAAAATTTACAACTGTGAAATAAGTAACCCAATAAGTAATTCCGAGTTATCTGAATTACTTTCTAAAAACAATTTCGATACTTTTTCAAAAGAATTTATTCCTGTTATTAATATTGTTCTAGAGTCCTTTGAAGATTCATTAACTAAAAAGGAAGCGATCAATGCTATTGTTGATGGGTTCTATGAAAATTCAAGTTTTAAAAATATAATTACTACGTACCCAGACATTAACAGTATTAAAAATGATTTAAAAACCGAGCTCGACAATTCTTTAAATAGTTTTGAAGTAGAAAAAAAACAATCTACTAATAATCTCAAGAAGAAGACAGAAACAGAATGGAAATCGGAAATTAAACGATTAGAAAATTCAATTAATAATGAAAAGTCTATTCTGCCAAAGTGGCTATCTGTTTCATTGATTTTATTCTCATTTTTACTATCCATTATTTTAATATTTCTTTTATTTAAAATAATGAGTAGTCTTAATAATAGAATGGATAGACATAGAGAAGAGTTGGAAAGGTTAAAATTAAATAATAATTATAGTTCTGTAAATTCAAATAATTCGCAATTTGAACGAACGTTAAACAGAAAAATTTCTGATTTAAATGATGCTATATCAAAACTTCAAAATGATATAGGTAATCTTTCACCAACTCAAAACCCAAAAGCAGTATCTATCTCTAAACCAATACAAAGGCAAGAAGAAAAAAAGCAAGAAATACTTTTTGCACCAGCACCAGACAAAGATGGTTCTTTTAATGTTTCGGTAGTTGTTTCATCTGAAAATCAAAGTTCTAGTTTTTATAAATTTACTCTTTTGGATAGTGAAAGAGCAAAGTTTGAATTTATTAATAGTGAAAGAGCGATAAGAGATGCCGTGAGTTCTTATGAAATGATTTTAAAACCTGTTTGCACATTCAAAAATGCTTTAAATCAAAATGCAAGACGTATTACAACAACTAAAGAAGGCATTGTTATAAAACAAAATGACAAATGGATTCTTGATACAAAAGCGGAGATAACTTATGAATAAAATTACAATATTAGAATTTATTTTAGTAGGAATCATAGTAATTGTTCAAACTACTCAAGCATTAAAAACACGTAAAAAAATAAATATTTTACGTTTAATTATACCAAACATAGATTTCTTTAAAATCAAAAAATACAATATCCCTATTGAAGATTTACGAGTTCATCAACCTAAAGACATACTAAATAATTTATCTATTTATGAAACACAAATAAATAATGAAAATACAATTGACTCTTTAGATATTCCTATTGAGGAAGATGAAGAAATTGATTCCGATCTTTTTTCTGAAGCTAATGAAACTGATGACAATGTATATAACTCAACAAATAATACAAACACAATAGAAAATGAGAAAAAAGAATTCGCAAATGAAATAAGTTTAGTGAACCCTAATGATAATAGCAATCCAATTTTTGAAAGTCTCTTACATTCTATCAATGTCTATTTATTAAGGAATAAAGGGGCGACAACAGATTTCAATCTTATAAAAGACATTACAGAACGAAACATTGACACAGAAGATGAAGATATAAATCAAACGGTTACTATTCCTCTCTATTTGGGTTTAATGGGAACTATGCTTGGAATTATTTTCGGTCTAATAAATTTATTTGTGGTTTCTGAAAATGGCTCTGATTTTGAAATTCAAGGTTTTTTAAGTGGTGTTTCAATTGCTATGTTTGCCAGTTTTTATGGTTTAGGATTGACAGTTTACAATTCGAGTTTCAACTATAAAACTGCAAGGAAATCAGTTGAAAAAGCAAAAAATGATTTTTACACTTTTATTCAAACCGAGCTACTCCCTATTTTAAATCAAAGCGTTTCTTCAAGTGTATTTATGTTGCATACAAACCTTGTTAAATTCAATGATAATTTTACTATAAATATGAACCGATTATCAGGTTTGTTAAATAAAAATTATGACGCAGTTATTGCACAAGACAACATTTTACAAAATTTAGAAAAGATAGATATTACAGAATTTGCTAAAGCAAATGTGAAAGTATTACGTGAGTTAAAAACAGGTACAGAAGATTTACACAAATTTAATCAATATTTAAATGTTTTAAACTTAACAGTTGATGGCACTACAAAATTATCTCATTCTTTTCAAACCCTACTAAGTAAAGTAAATAACTTTGAAGGACTTGCAGAAAAACTAGATTCTCGAATAGAAGAAAGTAATAAGCTGGTTCAATTTTTAAATGACCATTATGGAATATTAAGCGAAAGAGGTGATTTAATAAACGATTCCGTAAAAAAAGTAGATGATGTTTTAATTAAATCGCTTGTTGAATTACAAGACCATACAAATGCAAAAATAACTTCTATTAAAGAAATAACAATCAAGGAAGAAGATTTAATGACAAAAGCTTTTGCAGATAATAGAAGTCATTTTTCTAAGCTTTCTTTATTAACCGATTTGAATCAATCAATTAATGAAATAAAATCTAATTCTGATAATCAAATCAATTCAATTAATGCCCAAATTAATTTATTGAAGGACAGTCTTGATATAACAAATACCGTTTTAAATCAAATTAATAATAGAAGTTTTGCACAGAAAACTCAAAATGTAGCTAACTCAATTAAAAATATTTTTAGTTCCAAAAAGTAGTTAGAAAATGAAAAAAAAGAACGGAGATATTTTTTGGATGAGCTTTTCAGATTTAATGACAAGTCTGTTTTTTGTTGTATTGGTACTTTATGTATTAACATATGTAATGTTGAAAAAGGAGCAAAATAAATTAGAAATTGAAAATGAAAAATTAATCCAAATACTACAATTAGAAAAGCAATTTAAACCTCTACAAAATGATGAAGACTTTATTTATTTACCAAATTGTAAAAAATATATTTCTAGGGAATTAAGTGAAATTGAAATATTTGAACCAAATGAAATTACTATAAAAGAACAATATAAAACTTCAACAATTAAAGTTGGTCAAAAACTAGAATCTTTATTGAAAGATTTAAACAAAGCCAATAGTAATTTTTCTTATTTAATCATTATTGAAGGAAATATGGCGAATAGTTGGGATAGAAAGTTTAATGAAAATAGTTCTTACGGTTATACGACAAGTTATAAAAGAGCATTGGCTGTTTATAATTTATGGGATGAAAACAATATTGATTTAAGAAAATACAATTCTGAAATATTAATTAGTGGAAGTGGATTTAACGGCTTGTGTCGTGATGAAATAGAAGAAAATAACAAACGATTCTCAATTCAAATAGTTCCTAAAATTGAATACGCTAATTAATTATGAAACTTTTAAAAATATTTACATATATAATTTTAGCTACTGCTTTAACAGGCTGTAATGGTTGTTCAAAGTCTGCTCAAAAATTCAGAGATACAGAAAATGATAATTCAAAAACACCAAGAACAGAAAGAAGAGTAAGACAAACAGGTAAAACCATTGTAAAAATGGAAAAAAGAAATGGCGTGTATTACATTCCTGTAGAATTAAACGGTTCTAAAATGGACTTTATTTTTGATACAGGTGCAGGTATAATTTCTATTTCAGAAACAGAAGCTATGTTTTTATTAAAGCAAGGAACATTAACAGAAGATGACATTATTGGAACTGCAAATTTTAGTGATGCAAATGGTGATATTACAGAAGGAACTATTATCAATTTAAAAACTGTAAAAATTGGAGGTGTTACTTTAAATAATATTGAAGCATCTGTCGTTCCTAACTCTATTGCTCCCCTTCTTTTAGGTCAATCTGCTTTTGAAAAGTTTGGCAAAATATCTATTGATTATAAAAAAGGAGAAATAACCTTAGAATAATGAGCAAGGCTTTATACATATACTTATCCATTATTTTTGCGTTATTGTTTATCTCTTGCGAATCAAAAAGCAAACAGAAATTTGATGAAAATAGCAATAACATACCAAAAACTCATATTTCAAAAAACTCAAAATTATTTTCAATTGAAAGTAAAAACAAAACTGGAAATTTAAAAATCTTGTCGTGGAATATACAAGACTTAGGTAAAAGTAAAAACACACAAGAAATATATCAGATTGCTCAGATTATAAAAGATTTTGATGTTGTTGCAATACAAGAAGTAGTCGCTATGGACCCTAAAGGAGCTCAAGCAGTAGCAAAAATTGCCAATGAATTAAATCGTATGGGATCAAAATGGGATTACAGTATTAGTGACCCAACCAATAGTCCTTCTTCAAATATTAGTGAACGATACGCTTTTTTATGGAAAACCTCTAAGTTGAAATTAGTAAGCAAACCCTTTTTAGATTCTAAATTAGAATCTGTAATAAATAGGGAGCCTTATATCGCAGAGTTTAAATTAAAAAAAAGCTCAGAATCTTTTTATTTAATAAATATACACGCTAAAGTTTTTAATGACAAGCCCGAAGAAGAAATTATTTATTTCCAAGAATACCCTAAAAGATTGCAAACAGAAAATATTGTCATTCTAGGAGATTTTAATTTAGATGAAAAACATTCAGTGTGGAATAATTTGTATCAAATTGGTTTCAAATCTTCAATCCAAAACGCTCCTACTACCTTAAAACGAAAATGTAAAAAAGGAAAATACTTAAATTATTCAGTAGATAATATTTATTACAATACTTCAAATATTGAGTTAATTAATTCAGGTCGGATTGATTTTGTGAATGATTGTAAAAACCTGAAAAGTGCACGATTTTTATCAGACCACTTACCTGTTTTTTTAGAATGTAAAATGAATTGAAATATATTTTCAATAAAAACCATATTTCGTCCCAAATATTCACTAAATTTGGGACGAAATGAAAAGACCAAAAGTAGAATATCAAATAACAGAAGCCCTTAAACAACTTCCTTTAGGAAGTGTTCTTTTTGTGGATGACTTCTTGGATTATGGTAATCCCGAAAGTGTTAAGAAGGCTTTACTACGGTTAAAAGAAAAGAATATTCTTGTTCGTTTGGCTCACGGTATTTATTTATTTCCAAAAAATGATACAGAACTTGGCGTACTATTCCCATCTACCGAAGATATTGCTAAAGCCATTGCACGAAGAGACAAAGCAAGAATTGTATTAACAGGTGTACAGGCATTAAACAAATTAGGTTTATCAAGCCAAGTGCCAATGAAAGTAGTTTACCTAACTGACGGAGCAACAAGAACCGTTAAAGTTGGAAAACGAACTATTAGGTTTAAAAAAACAAGTCCAAAAAATCTATTGACACAAGGCGAAATAAGTAGTTTGGTTATTCAAGCATTAAAAACGATTGGGCAAAAGAATATTGATAATGAAACGATAAAAAAGATTTATATAATTCTTAAAAATGAGCAACAAGAAAACATAATAAATGATGCAAAATTGTCTCCTGCTTGGATTTATAAAATTTTAAAACAAAGTATTCAATGAACACTAATTGGTTAACATTATCAAAAGAAAAAAGAATTGAAATTCTGAACCAAACAACTGAATTAACAGGATTGCCTGCAATAGCCATTGAAAAAGATTGGTGGGTAACATTGTCATTAAATGCTTGTTTTTCACTTTCTGATAGCAAACATATTATTTTCAAAGGAGGAACATCATTAAGTAAAGGTTGGAATTTGATAGAGCGATTTTCATAAGATATTGACTTGGCAATTGATAGAAAGTTTTTTGGTTTTGAAGGAGATATTAGTAAAACTCAAATAAAAAAATTGAGAAAACAATCGTGTGAATTTATATCTACCACTTTTCTTAAAGATTTGACTAAAAAATTAACAGAATGGAAAGCCATAAACGAGTGTAAACTAATTGCACAACCGATAAAAAATTCAGATAAAGATCCACAAACAATAGAAATACATTACAATTCTGTTATTGACACATCAGAATATTTACCACAAAGAGTTTTAATTGAAGTTAGTTCTCGTTCATTAATGGAGCCAACAAAAAATATAGAAATCAACTCTATTTTAAGTGCTAATTTTCCAAAACAAAGTTTTGCGAATGATACTATTAACATTTCAACAGTTCTTCCGCAAAGAACATTTTTAGAGAAAATATTTCTTCTACACGAAGAGTTTTCGCAAGCACCCGAAAAAATCCGTATTGACCGACTTTCAAGACATTTATACGATTTAGAAAAACTGATGGATACAGCACACGGAATTGATGCCTTGAAAAATATTGCCCTTTATAATAGTATTGTATTCCATAGAGAAAAATTTAACGCCCTCAGAGGGCTTGATTATTCAAACCATATTCCGAGTAAAATTAATATTGTACCACCAAAATCAGTTTTAAAAGATTACAAAAGGGATTATGAAGCAATGACAAACTATATGATTTATGGAGAATATTTAACATTTGAAAAATTAATAGATAGAATATCGGAATTACAAAAAAGAGTGAATAAAATAGCCACCGCATAAGCCATACACATTTGCAATCGCTACAGCCATCGCTCAAGCCAAAATTGCAAAAGAGTATGGCTTGCCAACGCTATCAACAGAACGGAAAATAAAGCCCAGACAGCTAACAAAGTATAAAAATAATAGCCGTAATAGTAGTAAAAATGAACATTGTAGTCCGCAACAACTTTAATAGTAAATTGAAAAATTCTACTTACGAAATCGGCCACTATTCTTATACAAACCGTCAAACTGTCTAAAAACCTCATTCTTTTTTTTGAACATTTTGTATTAAAAAACCTTCAATAAATTTGCATAACTCATTGGTTTTCGGTATCTTTATGTATGAAATTTATCACAGGTACCAACAGAAACCAACTTCCGCTTTTTGCATCATCAATGGATGATGCCATTGCACAAGACAATCAAGTTAGACTCATTGACCTTTTTGTAAACAGTTTAAAATTATCTG
>Ga0209284_10003834_pt1 | contig 17888 bp, 13 predicted proteins | sample FRY03_FD_187211 | JGI IMG/M metagenome (GOLD analysis project Ga0209284, IMG submission 187211) | Freshwater microbial communities from Lake Fryxell liftoff mats and glacier meltwater in Antarctica - FRY-03 (SPAdes) (version 2) | ecosystem: Environmental > Aquatic > Freshwater > Ice > Glacier... | reverse complement strand
CTAATGGATTTCCCATTTCGTTCATGTGTTCAATTGCATTTTGCTCATCAAAAAGCCCTTTTTTTCCTTGTTTTTTATACTTTACAGATTTCATGTCTATTTCATTCAAAATTACGTGTAAATATACATATAATTAATTGAATATCAAAGTGTTAAATTATAGAACTCCCCCTTAAATTTTAAATGTATACTGTAAAATTAAGTTTTTTTTCACAGAGTAAAAAATTTAGAGGCTTAAACATTAGTACATTACAGTAAATAAAACATACCGTTCAATTAAAATCGGATATATTCTCTTGTTTTTCCAAATATTTCCTGCTCATAATCAAATTTCCTCCAATCTTTTTTGTTGGGAGATATTGTAATAAACTCCACCGATCCAATTTTATTTGATGTAAATAATTTAAATTGATCAAATGCTGTTGTATAATTATCGTAATCAAATTGCTTTACTTCAAGCTTCTTTCCAACAAAGGTCAAAAGCGTAGGGGTGTATTTTTCATTCTCTTCAAAATTTAGAATATAAGTTCTATCAGCTAATTTTTTTAAACTGTTTTTACTTCCTTTTCCAATCAATAAATCTTTATTTTTAATCCCGAAATGATAGCGATCTTCTTCTAGGACACAAGGTATAGAATCGTTAATTATTACTCCAAAAATATAACCATTTCTTACTGTGTATTTAGCATTTTCTCGCACCATTTCTTTAGATATTGAACTATAAACGGTTGATATTATCCAAACTCCAAATTCGTTAAACTCATAATACCCATCTCCCTCAATTGAATGATAAATACCATATAGCTCAGAAGAAACTGTCGAGATGGAATTTTCATTTGGAGGTAATGGAATTGAGAAGTCGTATGATTTTTGAGAAAATCCTAAAAACGTAAAAAATAAGCTGATTATAATTCCAATTATTTTCATATCTAGATTATTTGTTTTTTATTTGTCCTACCGATGAATCGGCACAAGTTATGGAATACGTCTTTAAAATCTTCATTATTGTTTGTGATTTTAATCAGATTTATTTCATATCTTCAAGATAAATTTATGTAAAGATGCAAAAAAAATGGCTAACAAAAGCCCTACCTAGTCAATCAAAAATAGATGATTTACGATCCTTATTAAAAGTTGATCGTGTAGTTGCAACCTTATTATTGCAAAGAGACTTAAATACATTTGAAAGTGCGCAAACTTTTTTTAGGCCTAATTTAAAAGATTTACATAATCCTTTCTTAATGAAAGATATGGATAATGCTGTTGATAGAATAGAAAAGGCATTTGAACGCAATGAAAAGGTTTTACTTTTTGGGGATTATGATGTAGATGGAACTACAGCTGTTGCATTAATGTACATCATTTTAAAAATGAATTATCCTTCTATTGAATACTATATCCCTGATCGATACAAAGAGGGTTATGGAATTAGTTTTCAAGGTATAGATTTTGCAAATGAAAACGAGTTTTCTTTAATTATTTCGCTTGATTGTGGAATCAAATCAAATGATAAAATTAATTACGCAAAAGAAAAAGGAATTGATTTCATTGTTTGTGATCATCATAATCCGGGCACTGAGCTTCCAGATGCAATCGTTCTTGATCCAAAAAGAAATGATTGTAGCTATCCCTACAAAGAATTATCTGGTTGCGGGGTAGGATTTAAATTATTACAAGCATTAACCTCACATTTTAGTTGGAACGAAGCATTTTTATTTCAACATTTAGATTTAGTAGCAATTAGTATTGGAGCAGATATTGTTCAAATAACAGGGGAAAATCGAATTTTATGTTACCACGGAATGGAACAATTAAATCAAAACCCGAGAACTTCTTTTAAGGTACTATTTGAGATTGCTAAAAAAACATTTCCTGTATCATTAACTGATGTAGTATTCACAATTGCGCCTCGTATTAATGCTGCTGGAAGGTTACGTTCTGGAAAGCATGCTGTTGATTTAATGATTTCGGATAATTTCGATGAAGTTTTAAGAATTGCTAATGAAATTAATGAAGACAATAAGGAAAGAAGAATTTTAGATGCTGAAATTACGATGGAAGCATTAGAGCTAATAGAAAATGACCCATTGTTTTCAGAAAGGAAATCTACGGTAGTGCATAATGAAAATTGGCATAAAGGAGTAGTAGGAATAGTCGCATCACGTTTAATAGAAAAACATTATAGGCCAACAATTGTCTTAACAACTTCAAACGGTAAAATTACAGGGTCAGCTAGAACTGTGAATGATTTTAATATTCATGATGCCCTTTTATCTTGTGAAGGATTATTGGAACAGTTTGGAGGACATACACATGCTGCTGGAATGACATTAAATCCAGAAAACTTGAATGCTTTTGTTTCAAAATTTGAATCAGTTGTAGCGAAAACAATTCTTGATGAAGAGTTAATACCTAATGAAGAAATTGATTTAGAATTATCATTTGATGAGGTGTTTACAAATGAAGAAAACAGAATGAAACTACCTCGATTAAAAAGAATACTAAATCAACTAGAACCCCATGGTCCAGGTAATATGAAACCTGTATTTATTTCTAAAAATGTATTTTCAGTTGATATTCGTTTGTTAAAAGAAGTGCATCTTAAATTAAGGGTAACTCAGCCAAATACTGATATTATATTTGATGCAATTGGATTTAACATGTCAGAAAAAATGGAATTAGTAGCGGCAGGGATACCATTTGACATTCTTTATACACTTGAAACAAATGTTTGGAAAGGAAAAGAAACCGTACAGTTTAACTTGAAAGATATTAAAGCTTCTAAAGTATTTTAGATAGTCCCAAACTTAAAAAGTGACGCATTGCTTTTGATTTTGCTTCTACATTCTTAAATTCATTAGTTAATCCAAAATAAAAAGAATATTGAGGCACAAGAATCCAATCGTTTAGTAAAGGAATGTCATACGCTAAACGAGCACCCAAACCAAAATAAACATTTCTTTTAGTCTTTAAATAATCACTATCCATTTTGATAATTTCTTGACCTTCATTTATTCTATATTTCAAATGATTACCAACAACAGATTGCACCATAAGGTAACTGATTTCCGTACCAAGATTAAGTGTGAAATTTTGTCCAAGATCTTTGTTTATCGGATAAATACCAATATTTGCTAGGTACTTATTAGAAGTAAAATTAGAAGTGCTACCTCCATTTAAGTAACCATCGGCAAGGGAAAGAGTCCCTTTATAATTAACAATACTAAAAGTAAATCTAAAAGGAATTGAATCAATTTCTATATCCTCAACACTAAAGCCTATTTGGAATCCATTTCCAGCCTCATACTCTGAAAGAAAATAAGCTAGTTTTGTATCATTTTTAAAATCGTAGAAATAATTTTTATTAACTCCTCCAAAATATTCAATCCTCTGTGCAGAAAGCTGATTGAAAGTCACCAACAAAAGAAGTATCAATAAAATTTTACGCATCGTTTTTTTGTTTTAAAAATCAAATATATGCAATTATTTTAAGCTTATTAGTTGATTTATTGAGTTTCACACCGATTTCATACAGTGAAAAGAATAAATTAACATTATCGACCTAAATTAATTAATGTTTTTGACTGAAATCCAACAAATTTCAATAATCTTAATATCCTATCTTTTTTCATAAACCGTTGATGTTATCCTAATCGATATAAAAAGAAACACTAAATGATGTAATTATACTATTTTTGTAATATGATTGAAAGAAAAGGAATAGCAATTTTAGGATCTACAGGTTCTATCGGTACGCAAGCTTTAGAAGTAATTGAAGCTTATCCAGAAATGTTTGATTTACAAGTTATCACTGCGCAGTCAAATGCAGATTTATTGATTGAACAAGCGATTAAATTTCAGCCAAATACAGTTGTTATTGGTGATGAATCTAAATACGAGAAGGTTAAAACAGCCCTTTTGGATCATGAAATTACGGTATATACAGGAGTTGAAGCACTTTCTCAGGTGGTTGAATTTCATGAAGTACATACAGTTCTAACTGCTTTAGTTGGTTACGCTGGTTTAAAACCTACAATTGCTGCTATTCTTGCAAAGAAAACAATTGCTCTTGCAAACAAAGAAACGCTTGTTGTTGCTGGTGAATTAGTAACAAAACTAGCGAGAGAAAATGGTGTAAATATTTATCCCGTAGATTCAGAACATTCGGCTATTTTTCAATGTTTAGTGGGTGAATTTCATAATAAAATTGAAAAAATATATTTAACAGCTTCTGGTGGTCCGTTTAGAGGTTATACTACAGAACAATTAAAAACGGTTACTTTAAAGCAAGCCCTAAAGCACCCTAATTGGGATATGGGGGCAAAGATCACAATTGATTCCGCATCAATGATGAATAAAGGACTTGAGGTGATTGAAGCAAAATGGTTATTTAACCTAAAAGCAGAACAAATTGATGTTATTGTTCATCCTCAATCTATTGTACACTCGTTAGTTCAATTTGAAGATGGAAGTATGAAAGCACAAATGGGATTGCCTGATATGAAATTACCTATTCAATTTGCGTTGACTTTTCCAAATCGATTTAAAACAGATTTTCCTCGTTTTAATTTTATGGATTACCCTCAATTAACTTTTGAACAAGCAGATAGAAAAACATTTAAGAATCTTGATTTAGCATATAGAGCAATGGAGATGGAAGGTACTGCTGCCTGTATTTTAAATGCTGCAAATGAAGTTTCTGTTGACGCTTTTTTAAAGGAGAAAATTTCATTTTTAGACATTTTTAGGATCAATGAAAAAACACTTGATAATTGTACTTCAAAAAATAATCCAGAATACGATGATTTTGTTAATAGCGATTTAGAAGCTAGAAGTTATGCTGAGAAAATGGTAGAAGAATCTTCTGTTTCTTTATAGTTTATTTTGAATTGCTAGCTTTTTAAGATTCTATTGAATAGAAATGATTTAATTAAAAACTAAGAGATTTCTATCGGTATGTTGGACTATCTTGAATATATAATCGGTATAAGGTAGTAAACACGTATTCTTTTACCAAAGTTTCAAATACGCTTCATCACGCTTATAAACATCATTCAAAAATATAAGTTCATGATGACTAACGACTACTGTTTCGTATTCAATATAAATTAAAATTGATTGCTTCAATTGAATGTTCTGATGAATGTTTTTAACTAATAACGTATCAACGTTTAAATTGTCATTGATAATCGATTTTCTATCGTTAAATAAAATTTGCTTAGCTAAATTGGGGATAGAATCACAGCGAATACATCCGTGAGACATTGCTCTAACTTCTTTAACGAAAAGTTTACGGTTAGGAGTATCATGAACGTAAACCCAAAACGGATTATGAAATGAAAACTTAATCAATCCTAAGCTATTGGTGGGACCAAAATCTTGTCTTACTCTATATGGAAAGTTTGTTTCCTTAATTTTTCCCCAATCAATATTTGTAGGATCAACCTCTTCCTTATTTTGAAATAACTTATAGTTATGAGCTCTTAAATAAGCGGTGTCTTCTTGAAGTTTTGGAAGGATTTCTTTTGACGCTATTGAGTAAGGAACGTGCCAATATGGGAAAAACACGACTTTGTATATTTTTGAAATCAAGGTAGGTGAAGGTGTTTTTGTACTTCCTATAATTACACGATGTATGCTTTTTAAGCTGTCATTATAAACATATCGAAGCATATATTCAGGTAAATTTATGCGAATATAGGTCGAATTATAGGCCGTTTTTGTACGCATTTTATCTAAAACAATTCCTGCTCTTTTAATCTTAGAATAAGTACTTTCATTTAAAACAGTAGCCGTATTGTCACCGACCTTTCCATCTACATTCAGATTATGGGTTTTCTGAAAATTTGCTATTGTTTTTCTGAAATTTAAAGAGTCAATAGATAGATCTTGGATGTAACCTTTTGAAAACAAGGCTTTTTTTGTTTCAAGTAGCGAATTGATACTGTCCTGTCTTTCAGCCTTTATATGATACACATTTGTGTCGATAGGATATAGAGTACAATAATCGTACAATGCGAAAGCAAAATTTAAATAATTAGAATCTGAGGAACCTTTTTTGATGACTTGATATTCTATTTTTTCTGTCTTTTTAAAACGCATAATAGAATCCAGTTTTTTGGAATTTGGAAAAGATAAAGGTCGAAGCAAGATCGTATCTTTTTGGAATACGCCTCTTTTTAAATCTCTTGCCATAAAACCAAACATAGCTGTAAGCGCAATTTCAGTTTCAATCTTACTATTTGTATCACCTTTAATGAAATCATATCTGTTTTCTGGTAGTCCCAAATGTAATTTATTACTTAGTATTTTTTTAAGTCGAGTACCTTCTAATGTTAAAGAAGTGCCTTTTGTCCACCTAGGTTTAAACCCTCTCTTTTTGTAATACGAAATAATTTCATTTTTGGCTAATCCAGTAATTCCTATATTTTCTAAATGAACGTCATCTAAAAATAGCTCTAATTGTTCTATTGTTTCTAATGTTCTATCCACTTTCTGTTGACATCCAAAGCAGAGAGAAAGTAATAATATGAAGATTGAAAATTTATACACAACTAGTAGATTTATTATAAGATAGTAATTATAATCAGTTTAAAGCGAAGTTACATCAATTAAAATAAGAACGATTACAAAATGTTTGAAAAATTCAAAAGAGTATAACTTATTGATTTATTGAAGACAATCAGGGAAATTTCTTGACTTATTTTATAAATGATGCATTGACAATTTGTGATGAAAAGAATAAAAGTCTACCATGGTTCAACTTCCATCTGTATCTTTGAAAATAATTTAGATTGAGTTTATGTCCGATATTTTATTGTCATCTCCGCTGCAAGGATTTACTGATTTCAGATTCAGGAATGCTTTTCATAAATATTTTGGTGGCATAGATACTTTTTACTCTCCCTATATTCGGTTGAATGGTAAGTTTGAAATTAAGGCAAGTTATGACCGAGATCTTTTACCTAAAAACAATTCCACTTTAGAGGTTATTCCGCAAATTATGACAAATGATGCAGATGAGTTTTTGTTTGTATCGAAATATGTTAAAAGTTTAGGTTATAAAGAATTAAATTGGAATTTAGGCTGTCCTTACCCTATGGTTGTTAACAGATGTATGGGTTCTGGTTTAATTTCTGATGCGAAAAGAATTGATGCGGTATTAAAAAAAGTTCATCAAGAATCCGATATTATTGTTTCGATGAAAATGAGAATGGGGTACAATGAACCGACTGAAATTTTAGATGTGTTTCCAATTTTAAATGACTACCCCATAAAAAATATAGCAATACATGCGCGAATTGGAAAACAGCTTTATGAAGGAGGGGTAGATTTAGACTCTTTTGAAAAATGTTTAGCGGCAACAAAACATAAAATTTACTACAATGGAGATATTACCTCTGTTGAATCATTTAGAGCTTTAAAACAACGCTTTCCTTCTATTGATCATTGGATGATTGGAAGAGGTATTATTAGCGATCCGTTTTTAGCATCAATGATTAAGTTAGACACAACAGCATACCCTGAAAACCGAATGGAGTTATTTGGTAAATTCCATGACACATTATACAATGAATTTGAGCAATCTCTTTCTGGTTTCAATCATTTAATGTTGAAAATGTATTCTTTTTGGGAATATTTTAGTCAATCTTTCCCTGATTCTAAAAGAGTATTGAAGCAAGTTAAAAAAATTAAAACTCCTGATAAATATGAAGATGCGGTAAGAGAAATTTTGAGTTGATTATTTATTTCATTGTAAAAATAGTCGATTTTCGGGGCAAATATTATTTTGAAGTGCTAGCGACAGTTAAACCTTTATTTCGAGAGAATGAAATTTATTTTTAGGAACATTAAGATAAATCGTATTGAATCTGTTTACTCATGGACGATTTTGAAAGATTATCCTCACTTTTTTCTACTTCTTTTGTTACTGGAGTTTCATTTTTTTCAACTTGTGGATTTGGCACTTTCTTACCATCATTAAAAACAGTGAAATATAAAATGCTACTCGCTCCTAAAACAAGGATTGCTAACAATACAAATAAGAAACTCTTTTTAATCCTTACTCTATCACCTTTGATTCCTTCGACCTCAATAATATTTACCGTTATGTTATCATAACCTCCTGCATCATTTGATTTTAAAATCAATTCGCTTACTTGTCCTTCAATGGATTTTTTTTCATTGATAACTTTTAATATTTCATTCTCTGAAAGCATTGTTGTTAAGCCGTCTGAACAAAGTAAAATTTTATCGCCATTATTTAATTTTATCGCTTTTTCGCAAACGGAAACATCTATTTTTGATCTTAATCCTAAAGCATTCGTGATTTCATTTCTTCTTGGATGTACTAAAGCTTCATTTGTACTTATAACCCCCGAATTAACTAATTTTTGAACAAATGAATGGTCTTCTGTTATCTGATTTAGTTTTTTGTTTTGTATCAAATAAATTCTACTGTCTCCTACATGGGCAAAATATAATTTATCTTTTGAAACAAGAGCAACAACAATGGTTGTACCCATTCCTTTATTTTCTTCATTTACCTTTGATTTATCGTAAATAACGGAGTTCGCAAAATGGATAGCCTCTTCTATAAGTTTTTGATAATCTATAGTGCTAGATTTTTTTACATATTCCAAAAAAGATTCTGTGGCTAAACTCGAAGCCAATGCTCCTGAAACATGTCCCCCCATACCATCGCAAACAACAAACACTTCAAATTTTTCGGTTTTCAAAGAACCAAAACAATCTTCATTTGCTTGCCTTCGAAGACCTATATCTGAAATTACGTATGAATTTAACATATACTTAAGTAAATTATTTGGTTGGCTTTATTACAAAATTTAGTTTTTCACGAATAAATTCAACAATTTCTTTAAAGTCGACATCTACAATCAATTGATTCTTTTTAAGGAACATTTTCCAAAGCGATGCTAGTGTTATGTCATTTGAAAAATTTTCATCAAAAAATGTGGCATCTTCTCTTAATTCAGTTTCCCTTCGTATAAAAGTTGATTCAATTGAGTTGGCTAAAATTTCAAAATCTATACTACTATTTTTTAATAAATTATAGATGTCATAAAAATCTTTCATTCTACTATTTGCATACGATAAAACAATAATAGCATGAAATTTTTCAGCAATGATTGATTCTTTAGAATAAGCATTTATGACCGCTGTTTTTGTTTCATTAAGTAAACTTGGATAGCTAATTAATTGCGCTCCAGGAATTACAATATCTCCAAAGCCAACATCAATTTGTAATCTTTGCTTAATAGTATCAAAACCACCTTCTATAAAAAGTCGAACCCCTTCATATTTGTCTTCTTCTTTAATTTTTTCGATGGTGATTGATTTAGAGTCAAACCATACTGCATCATCATCATCTATTATACAAATTTCTTGAAATGCTTGTTTTATATTATCGAAATCATTTGAAATATCAGTACCAAGAAAATCAACATCTCTTGTTGGTCTAGTTAATTCTTGTTCGAAAGCGTACAATAAAACACCACCTTTTAGACAAAAATTATTTTTATAGGCTGACATCGATAACCTAAATAAAAATCGTTCATGTAAATATCTGAAGATAATTACTTGAAAGGAAATGTTTTCACTTTTTGCTATGTTATTTAGCTTTGCTCTAATAGACGCTGCTTTATTCATTGTATCAGTGTTAAGTATTCACGGAGCAATATTTCCATTTTCATCACTTTAGCCACTCTAAAGAGTTTTGAAAGGTCTTTATCTTTTCGTTTCAAATAATTTTTAAGAATCGTTTTCATTGTGTCAAGCCCAATTTTATTTCTAAACTTGATTGCATCACATACTGATTTTTCTAGGCTATACGTTTTTATCCCATCTAGTTCAATAACTTCTAATTGTTGTAATCTCTCACTCCAGTAATATGCTTTTACTGGGGGATAATCTTCCAGTTTAACTTTAGTTTTGTTTGAAAATGCCAAATGGTAAGTGCTTGGAATATGAGTTGTTAAATTGTATTGAAACCATGCCGATTCTAAACATACAACCGCTTGAGGGTACATTTTAGAAACTTCCATTGCTTCGTTTTCTTGAACAAGTTCTAAATGTTTGTAAAAGCCTACCTTTATTTTAACAACATGTTTTTGTGCTATTAATTCTTGTAAAGCATAGTACATTGCTCGGTTTTTATCTAAACAAGCTGTATGCAAATACCCTTTATTTTGCTTGAAAAGTTGCTCTATAGGATTGAGTTCTTTATTCATTATGCACAAATATACGGTAAACACATACAGCTACTGTATATTTGTGCAAATTTTACAGGCTTTGAAGTTTATACCAACTGCAATTAATAGATAGTCTAAAAAATAGTACTACCGAAAGAAATCGGTATGTTGGACTATATTGAATATATAATCGGTATTGAATATCAAAAAGAAAGTTTAGCAAATATTGACTCTAGTTTGAAAAGACTAACAAATATTAAGCATTTTTACTATGTAGCACCTCAAAATAAAATAAACCCGATTTTCGATCAAGTACTATTTATTTACCATGAAGGATTGTACTGAAACTTCAGTATTTCCTTTTAATTCAATAAAATAAATACCATTCGCATAATCCAACACATCCAGTTTTAGTTGATCATTAAAAGCATTGTCTTCATAAATAATCTGACCAGTAGGAGATGTTATTTTAATGGAAGAATACAAATCTTTTGTAGTAATTATTTTTAAAAGAGTGCTAGCTGGATTTGGATAAATAATTACATTTTTTGTTTTATTTATAATTGTTGTATCATTTGTTTTAACACAAAATGACGAAGCATACAATGCCCCAAAATTTGCGTTTGAGGCTAATAATTCAGTCAATACTTCACCACTCTCTGTTTTTATTCGAGCACTTCCATTCTCACAATTTGCAAAAGTAAAACCATCGCCAAATGAATCATGTATTTTAAACGTGTAGCATTCTAATTCTAAACAAAATGAGTCTTGAATTGGAGTAATTGCATTATCAGAATAAGGTCCACCTGTTATTGTCTTTCCAGATGCTTCATCTATTACTTCCCAGTAATTTTCACTTGCATAACAATTAATAAATAAATCGATAAAAATTGGCTCACCGGTTTTATTAATGGTAATCGAATAATTTGTAGTGTCATTCGAGCTATTTTCATCAGTCCCATTGTTTTTGTAAATAGCGGTAAATGTATGAACGCCATCGGTTAATTGTATGCGATCGAGCTTAATTTCAGTAGTTTGAAAAGTTAATAGTGTATCTTCCCAAAGATATGTTTGATCTATTATTCCATCAAATCCGTATTCAATAGTTGCATTAAAAAGAGTGTCTGAACCTGAATTGAAAAGTGTGAAACTTGATTGAATACTATCTCCACAAACATCTGAAAGCAATATATTAGCATTTGCAACACCTGCATCTTTGGTGTAAATTGGAACTAAAGGATCTATTCCATCTATAAAAAGAGGATTTAAGCCTTGAGGATCTAACCAATTACTTAGTCTACTGTCGTCTGTTCCGTTTCCTACCCAAGACAGAGCAAACTTTCCATAATCATCGTTCAGATCATTTGTTGCGGCACCACAATAAGAATTTCCGCCTTGAAGTTGACCGATAATACGTTTATTTTGATCGAAAAGTGGAGATCCAGAAGAGCCGGGTTCAGTTGTGCCGTAATCCCAAGATGGTACTTTCCAATGGCTATTATGTAAAATTCCTGAAAAAGAAGAGGAAAGCGCTGTACTATTATCCTGAGATATTTTTTTAACATCTCCATTTGGGTGGTGTATACCTGTTAAACCAGTTGCTGCATTATCACTTCTATCCCAACCACTATAATAAACTCCCCAATTTGGGTCAGGAATAGTATTTAAAAGCGATAATGTGAAATCTGAAGCTTGAAAATTCGCAAGTAAGGAGGCTCCATTTATATTCATAGTTGCTGGTCCATCAACAGAAGGAGTAGTCGTTCCACAGTCTGTTTGACCTTCAGGGGATTCGTATCTAAATCTAAAAACCCATCCGCCAGGAGTTGTTCCACAATGTCGAGCAGAGAGGAAATAAGGAATAATTGTATTAGAAGTATTATTGACTAAAGCTCCAGTACAAAATCCGCCTCCATTTACCATCATTACTACACTGTTTCGTTGATTTATCCAGTCATCACCCAATGGACAATTGACATCAATTTGACAGTTTCCAGATTGATTTAAACTTTTAGCTAACTCATTAATATTTTGAAAACCGTGAACGATTGTACCTATTTTCAAATCAGAAAGTCCATCTTTTTCTTTCGGAACAAATACTTCTATTATTACTTCATCACTAAAAAGAATTTCAGTACCCAACATCGAAGAAGAGTTATTATTCAATGAAGAATATGCTCCATCAAATGAGCTGTTTTTAAGGTCAACTAAATGAACAAAAACGCCAGAAGCTAATTTAAATTGATCAAAAATTAAATTAATCGAAACTGCTTTTTTCGACCGAATACCAAATTGATAAATAAAATCTCCTGAAGGTAAAATTGTTTTTTCTCCTGCTCCAAAAACATCAATAGAAACGATATGTTCCTCCCCAAAGCGAGCTGCTTTTTCTAATTGATTAGCATTATTTTCGTTGAACTTCAATAAAGCTTGCTCATTGTCTGTAAAAGGAGTAGTAAAAAAATGGATGGTCGGTTTTATTTTCTCTCTTAATAAAAATGGTTCACCTTGATTAATAGTTTGAGAAAACAAAGAATTAGTTAAAAACACACCAAGCGTAAAAAGAATAAAATAAGCTTTTCCCATAATAATTACTTCAGAAATAAACGTTGCTGAACCTTCTCTGATTCATTGCTAATATATAAAATTCATTTGAAAGTAACACGACTATTGATTGAATCGTAAATTATTCAGTAGATTTACTATTCACATTTTATTTAGTTCTGTAATTCAACGCAGCATATTTTGAAGAAAAGCATAAGAAAATATTACTTATTAGGAGTCGCTTTAATTAGTACTGTTTTCTTTATTAGTTCATATCTAAATGTGTTTTCAGATAATTACAAGAAAAAAATAGAGGACTTTCAAAAAGAATTCAACACTCTAGAATTTGAGCGTAACCAATTACTGGAAGAGAATGTAACAATTTATCAAACATTACAAGCAGAAAACAATTGGCTGAAAACGATTAAAAAAAAAGGAATTAATTTACATGTTTATCGAAATGATTCTTTAGTTTATTGGAGCACTAACCAGTTACCAATTTTAAGATTTTCTGATATTCATTTTCCATCGGAGGGAATAATTCATCTCCAAAATGGTTGGTATTATGCTAAAATAAAAAAAGTAAAAGGTTATTTGTTGTGTTCCTCTTTTTTAATAAAGAAAGATTATTCGTACGAGAACAAAGATCTTAAAAATGAATTTATTGAAAGTTTAAACTTACCTTTTTCAACCTACATTACATTTGAACAAGAAAATGGTTTTCCAATTTATTCTTTAGAAAAACAGTATTTATTTTCTTTACATCCTAATGATTATCAAATAGCTAATTCAAGTGAGTCTATTTCTCTTACATTGTTGCTTTTAGCTGCTATTGTTTTGTGGTTTTTTGTATTGGTCTCAATTAATAAAAAAATGAGTCCAAAAACCGATTGGATTATTCCAATGCTTTTAATTATAGTGAGGTATTTTTCAATTACACAAGTTTGGTTTGGTTTTATGCATGTTACGGATGCTTTTAATCCTAGTTTATACGGAGCTAACTCACTTTTCCCTAATTTTTTTGAATTTTTATTGAATGTAATTCTTATTACTTTTTTAATCTTTTATTTAAGTCGTAAAATAAGGAGCTGGAAAGCTGAAAAGCATGTTTCATTAGTATTTACGTTATTAGTCTCTTTGTTGTTTTTATTATGGTTTTTCATTTCTTCAATTAATCAAAGTTTAGTTGAAAATAGTTCCATTAGTTTGGCTATAGAAAATCTTTTTTCATTATCTATTTATTCGAGTTTAGCAATTGCCAGCATGGGATTATTGTTCTATTCTTTTTATTCTTTCTTGAAAGAAATGATTCGTCATTTAGTCGCTCTGTTCACAAAAAATAAAAAGATTGCAGTTCTATTTTTAGGCATAGCCTTTTTGTCTTTCATCTTACAAAACGATTTACAAGAAAACACCATTATAAACAACTTGTTCCCGCTTATTCTTACTGGTGTTATTTTACTCTTTAGATATACACGCATTCGTTTGAATACCTTTTTCTTTGGGGTATTAATTTTATTCTTCTTCTCCATTCTTCAAGTTTTTAATTTAAAACATTACAATTTAGTAAAGGAAAAGAGCGAAAGAATACTATATGCAAACCAGTTAGGGACTGAAAAAGATGTATTGACAGAACTTGAATATGCTAGTTTGTCTCCTCAAATTAAAAAAGATGCTTTCTTATCTAAAGTAGTTAATTCTCCCCGCCACATGGGTTTGTCAGATTTTGAAGATGCTTTAGAAAGAAGGTTGTTTAATGGCTTTTGGGAGCGTTATGAAATGACATTTGATTTGTATAACACTAATCGGGTTTCGGTAATTAGTCCTACTAACAGCTTAACTGAGCGTTACGATGAATTGAACGAAATCATTCAACAGCACGGTGCAGTATCAGAAATTGATTCTTCTATTTTTTACATTAAAGATTTCACAGGACATTACAGTTACGTTATAAAGCAGCCTTTATTCTCTGAAGACTCTTCTTATCAGCTAGAGCTGATAGTAACGCTTAAATCAAAAAAAATTCCAGAGGAAATTGGTTTCCCTCGTTTATTGATCTCCACTAAAGCAAAAGTTTTTGAACCACTTCAAAACTATTCCATTGCTAAATATTTCCATTCTCAATTAGTTACAAAATATGGTAATTATAATTATCCAACTAATTATGTAGCACTAAATAATTGGGAAGCCGTCACAACTGGTTTTTATATGAAAGATGGTTATAGTCACTATTTACTAAAAAAATCGGAGGATGATGTGATGGTGCTATCAAAGAAAAATTACACCTCAATAGAACTTGTTACATCGATGTCTTATTTGTTTACATTTTATGGATTTTTGCTCATCCCTTATCTTGTGCAATCAGCTATAAAAGACAAGAAACAAAAAGGATTTTCACTTGCTTTAAAAATTCAATTAGTACTTATTAGTTTGGTTTTCTTATCCTTGTTTGCCTTTGGATGGGGTAGTGGTTTATTTGTGAATAATCAATACAATGAATACACCAATGATTTAGTAAGAGAGAAATTAAATTCTGTAGGTATTGAACTCAAAGAAAAATTAGGTAATAAAAATAATTTAACAATTGAAGAAGATGGTAATTACAGTGAGTTTCTACTTCAGAAGCTTGCAAAGATTTTTAATACAGACATAAATCTTTATGATAAAGAAGGATTTTTAATTGCCTCTTCTCGTCCAAAAGTTTTTAATGTTGGACTATTAAGTGAACAAATGAATCCTTCTGCTTATTACCAAATGGAAATTAGGAATCGTAGCGAATTTATTCATCAAGAAAGTATAGGAAAATTGAGCTATTCTTCAGCTTATAGCCCTTTTTATAGTTATGACGGAAAATTAGTTGGCTATTTAAATCTTCAGCATTTTGGTCAACAAAAGGAATTTGAAAGTAAAATTCAACAATTCTTAGTTGCCATTATTAATGTTTTTATGTTACTATTGGCTATTTCAATTGTAATTGCAATTGTTGTTTCAAACTGGGTTACTACACCTCTGAGAATTATTCAAGAAAGTTTCACGAAATTAAAATTTGGAAAACACAACCAACCAATCGCTTATACTAAAGAAGATGAAATTGGTGCGTTGGTTAGAAATTACAATCAAAAATTAGAGGAATTAGAATTTACTGCTTCTCAATTAGCTCAAAGCGAACGTGAATCTGCTTGGAGAGAAATGGCGAAACAAGTTGCGCACGAGATCAAAAATCCGTTAACTCCAATGAAGTTGAGTCTTCAGCATTTGATGCGATCGTATGACCCGAATGATCCACATTCTGTTGAACGAATTCAAAAGGTTTCCACTTCTATTATTGAGCAAATAGATGCTTTGGCTAAAATAGCAAACGAATTTTCTAGTTTTGCTAAACTTCCACGTCCAAATGAAAAAGAAATCAATCTAATTCCGATTTTAGAAAACGTAATTGAAGTCTTCAAAGATGACCGTTTGTTCAAGTTAAATTTTACTTACAGTCTGGAAAATGCAATTATTTTAGCAGATAAAGATTTAATTTTGCGACTTTTAAATAATTTAATTAAAAATGCTTTGCAAGCAATTGAAGGGAAAAATGATGGAACAGTAGCAATAAACTTAGTGCAAAAAGAAAATAACGTCCTAATTTCAATCAAAGACAACGGCTGTGGAATTCCACTTGAAATGCATCAAAAAATATTTGTGCCGTATTTCACAACAAAGTCTACAGGTACAGGATTAGGTTTAGCAATGGTAAAACAAATTGTTGAAAATCATCGGGGAGAAATAAGCTTTGAATCAAATGATGTGGGTACAACTTTTCAAATTAGTTTTCCGCTGATCCATCAATAATGGTAAAAAAAGACTCAAGACTTTAAGACTCAAGACCGCTACGCTTTTAGACTAAAAAATTACAGATTACAAATTGAAGATTAAACAACTCTTCGATACTCTATTATAAAATAAAAAATGGTAAATGACGTTTTCTGTTCTAACAAATAAAATATTAAGTTAATTTTGGATAGAATTAAATATAAGTGTAAATGGAAGAGAATAAAGTAGATCTTAATCAAGAACGCCAAAACCTAATCATTTTTATTTGGAATAAAAGAAAAGTGTTAATTACAACTACAGTAATTGCAATTGTAGCTTCAATTATCATTTCATTCTTAATAAAACCTTTGTTTTTATCTACTGCAATTGTCTTTCCGACAGCTACAAGTACTGTTTCATTTTCTGAACAACGAAATGCAAAAGCTTCGTCTATGGATTTTGGGGAAGAAGAACAAGCAGAGCAACTGGTTCAAATACTTCAATCGTCTCGAATTAGAGATAAAGTAATTCAGCAATTCGACTTGATGGCACATTACGAAATTGAAGCGAATGATCCGAGTAAGAATTATAAATTAGCACAAGCATACGACAATCATATTCAATATACACGAACGAAATATGGTTCTATTCAAATTGATGTTCTGGACGAAAAACCTGAATTAGCTGCTGAAATAGCGAATAAAATAGTTGACTTAATCGATACCGTTAAAAACAATATGGTATCTGAAAGAACTATTCCAGCTTACGAAATAAACCTTAGAAAAAAAGAATTACTGGAAGTAGACCTTAAAGCAGTTTTAAATAAATTAGACACTTTAGGAGATCAAGGGGTTGTCTCTTTAGAAGGGAGAACTAATTTATTTACAGCTTATATTGATGCAAAGTCGAGTGATGATAGAGCTTTTTTGAAAAGACAAATTGATATCAACTTAAAGTATGGTGCTACATTTGACGGATTAGAACGTTTAAGAAATGAAAAGATCCATAAAATGGAAGAATTTTTAAATGCTTATGAGCAAGCTGAGTCTGATGCAAATTCCGTTTTTACACATAAATTTATTGTTGAAAGAGCAGTTGTTGCCGATAAAAAAGCAAAACCAAAAAGAATGATTATAGTCCTTTTAGCAGCTATTGGAACTTTTGTTTTCATGGTGTTTTTATTGTTAATCAACGAACGTTTTAAAGAACTGAAACAACAAGCCTAGTTTTGTTCAAAAAATCCAATACACTATATTTAATAGGGTTAGCATACATCTTCCTATCAATTTATTTGATTTGGGTCGATTTAGCCTACCTTACCTTAGCTTCTTTTGG
>Ga0209284_10003828_pt1 | contig 17896 bp, 9 predicted proteins | sample FRY03_FD_187211 | JGI IMG/M metagenome (GOLD analysis project Ga0209284, IMG submission 187211) | Freshwater microbial communities from Lake Fryxell liftoff mats and glacier meltwater in Antarctica - FRY-03 (SPAdes) (version 2) | ecosystem: Environmental > Aquatic > Freshwater > Ice > Glacier... | reverse complement strand
CGCCACCAAATCGCCCGTCGCATTCGCCCCCACCCCAAACAATTCGCGCGGCGTACCCACCTGCTCTACGCGCCCCTCGCTAAACACCGCGATCCGATCACTCATCGACAGCGCCTCGCCCTGATCATGAGTCACATATATAAAGGTGATACCCACTCGCTGCTGGATGGCCTTGAGTTCAACTTGCATCTCTTCCCGCAACTTCAAATCAAGCGCCCCCAACGGCTCATCTAGCAGCAGCACCTTGGGCTCATTCACCAGCGCCCGCGCCAACGCCACCCTCTGGCGTTGCCCACCCGACAACTGCCCCGGCCTGCGATCGCCGTATCCCGTCAACCGCACAACGTCCAGCATCGCCAGCGCCTTCACCGCGCGCTCATCCTTGCCCACCTTCTTCACCATCAACCCATACTCAACGTTTTGTTGCACACTCATGTGCGGAAACAGCGCGTAATCCTGAAACACCGTGTTGACATTGCGCTCAAACGGCGGTCTAGCTGTCACATCTTGATCACCCAACAACACCCGCCCCGAGTCGCTGCGTTCAAACCCCGCGATCAATCGCAGCACCGTGGTCTTACCCGACCCCGACGGCCCCAGTACCGAAAAGAACTCCCCCGCCCTCGCCGCCAAGTCAACGGGGTGCAGCGCAACTACATCGCCAAATTTCTTGGATACCCCCTCGAGAGTGACCGAGCTCCCGCTACTGGCTTTATTCACGCCCCAACACTAACCCTGCCTCTGGCATGAGTTGAATTTGTGACCTGCGGTTTAGGAAACCGTTGCTCATGCGCTCAAATCGCTTGTGGTTGGTGGGTTTATGTTTTCAGTTGTTCAGATAACACAACCGTGACACAAGAAACCTACTGCGTTACTTGCCGCTCATCAACTTCTTAAGGTCATCCACACTTCTTGGAACTTCTGTTCCTCTGTGCAGCATCGCATGACAGTTCGGACAGACTGGGACCAAGTCTTCGATGGGGTCCAAGATGTACGCCTCTCCAATCGATGCAATAGGAACAACATGGTGAACATGAATGAACCCTTCCCCGATAGGCCCATAGGTAGCCTCGAAGTCAAGTGAGCACACGGCACATTTTGCGCCGTAATGATCTATGCATTGCCGGCGTGCAGTCGCGCTTCGTTCATATCGGTTTACTACCACTGTCGTAACAGCACCTTCACTGACTCCTCCAGGTGAAGTTGAGTTAGCTCCTGCTTCTTCTCCTGACAGATTTGATTTTGCACCCGCAGCTTGTGCGTACCAGCGCGACCATGCTTTAACGACTTCTCGTGAGTCTCCTTCTGACAGTCTTACGCCCGAACCAAGCATGGCGTCCCAATGTGCATCATGCGTTAATGACTCAATATCTTCGATTGCGAGACGATCCTCGGTTCGAAGCACTTGTTCCCAAGCAACACTTACATAGTTCGCCATCTTGTCTTCGCTGGCCCAGTGCGTGTCTTCATAGACATAGCTTGTTGCTCGGCCCATGGCGACGATTCCTCGGTTATTGATTTGCCTAAAACGGATTACGTAGTCGTCAGGGTTGATGCCACCGCTTCTGTTCCCCGTTGACCACCTCTGTGAAATCGATTGACCGCTCAGCGTCAGCCTCGCAAGTTCTGCGATTTCTTCGTCCTCAATCATGGTCTCTATCGGGTTCCAAGTGAGAACAAATACTGGTCGATCGATCTGCTTCCCTTCCACAAGAAGGGACTCCACTTGTGAAAGCGATGTGACCGTATCCATGGTGAAGGTGATTCTGATCTGCTTTGTTGGGTTGCCTCCCGGCTTGGTGACTCCCTCTCCACGGATTGATGCAGCTACTTCAACGATTGCTCGTGCAAGCGAAACAAAATCTGTCATGGGTCCTAGTTGAAGTGGGACTGAACCTAAAAGGCGACGTTCCTTGAGCTTCAACTTGTGTGATGGATCGGAATCCAAAAGTACCTCTGTTATGACAGCACTGTTTCCACCCAAGCGTGACAGCAGTGTTTCTAGGCCTTCGCGGTAGCCCGGGTTACGCTCCGAAGAAGTCCCCTTTGTTCCACCTCGCGAATGAAGCGTGACGGCCCAGCCTTTCTTGTCATGGGTAATCTCGCAAGTCGCTTTGACATTGCGACCACTGTCGTTCTTGATTTCAAGTTTTGGAAGCTCGTCAAGCACCGCGAAGCCAAGGGCCTGGAGTTTTCGAACTACGGTTCTGACTCCACCACTGAAATCTTCGGCCCGCAATGCTCCCAGTCGGGGTTGATCGAATCTGTGAGCCACACCACAGATCGCTTTCGAGTCATACCGGTTATGACCGTGAATAAGCACGTACTTTCGGGCAGGGCTGAAGCCGTATTCACTCAGGAAAACATCCCGCCCTTTCAAGTCGTATTCCTCGAGTGCAGCAAATACACCCTCTCGCGTGATATCAGGTAAAGCCATTGGACCATTCTTGCCTAAGGATGAGAGAGGTTTCCCAACCATGCACAGCCGGCAACTCCCAACTGGGCAAAATAGCGTGCCTCTTTTTTAGGCGTCCCACGGGTGGGTCCTTCCCCATAAGGGTTTTCTGTCCTGAATCTGCGTGCCAGGAATGACGCCAACGCGTGTTATTTCACGAGCCCGCCAAATGGGTCGCCAAACTTCGCCACCTCCACGCCATCACGCAGCCGCTGTTGTTGCAGTGCGACATGGGCGCTGGCCACGCGGGCAAGACCGACCGTTACGAACAATGGCACGAAGAGGCCAAGAAACTTAACTTCGTGATTACTGCGTTATTGGTGGATTAATGCCGCCGCCGAGCAGTGCACCAGATTCGCTACTCTTTTAACAGTGACGGATCCTAGGTTCAGCGAAAAATACAAAATCAAAGCAGAGAATTTACAGAACTGTTTTACACATCTCGCCTTGGACGAAGGCGCTTTGCTCGATAAATATTCCAATGACTTTTTCGTTGATGGCGTTGCGAAAGTCCAGATATTTCGCGAAATACTTAAAGGCGATCCAACAAGCGACACCATAGAATATCTTGACAAAAGATGCACCGAAGGTTTCGGGCATCTCCGCGGAGATAGGTCCGGTGCGGAATACGGCGCCGACCTGATACTCGGCTGGATCCAAGAAGATGCGCTTTTATCCACCTTTAAGCGCTGCGGTCTGTTGGTAGAACTTATTGGTGAGGATAGAAACCGTGAATTTCTAAGACCGGGGAAGATATCCACTAATTCTGACCTGCTGGTCTCCTGGCAAGCACAGTCCAGAAAGGTAGAACTCGCTTACGACGCGACTGGACATTGGCGCAAAACCGACAAATACGACATGCGTGACAAAAAGTTTTCTAAGCTTCTAGCTGAAGAAGCGATCATTTTCGGGCTCGTAATTGCGTCACAGGAAGGATTCGTCATCGATTTTAGTGAGCCAACAAAATACAAAATCTTAGAAATACCTTTCCACTTCATCTACAAAAAACCCGCCTACCAAGTAAAATATATTCGCGACATGCTCGCTCCTATTGCCGAATGCATCGAACAACTAAAAATCCTGCTCCAGACACCCAAACACTAGGGTTCGATGATCAAGTAAGGCCTTGCAAGCCCTCGCCTCAGCCAACACCAGAAAAGAACGAGATGAAAAAAACTTTCAAAGTAATCGACTTATTCGCAGGCGTGGGAGGACTTAGCCATGGATTCTCCCACTTATCGGAGTTCGATGTAATCGCCGCGAACGAGATCCTGCCGCCAATGGCCGAAGCCTACAGACTTAACCATCCGGATGTGAAAATGTATGAAGGCGATATAGCAGACTTCGGATTGCCGGAATTACGGAAGGATTTTGGTTCTAAAGTTGGCCACATTGATGTTGTCGTCGGCGGTCCGCCATGCCAAGCCTATTCAACTGTAGGCAAAAGGTTTCTTGACGATCCGCGAGCAAACTTGTTCCAACAGTATTTCCGAATTCTTCAGGAGTTTAAGCCACAGGTTTTCATTTATGAAAACGTTAAAGGCTTGCTTTCAATGCATGGTGGTGACTTGATCACGACGATTGTGGATCTGTTTTCAACGCTGGGTTATAAAGTTCAGTTCAAAATTCTCAACGCTGCAGACTTTGGCGTCCCGCAAATGCGTGAGCGGGTAATCATCGTGGGCACGAGAGGCACGATCGACTTTAAATACCCAAAGCCGACGCACCGAGACCCTACAAATGAGGTCGGTATGTTTGAGAATTCGCGCCTCCCTTGGCTGACACTTCGAGAGGCCATCGGGGACTTGCCTTTTATAAGAAGTGGCGGAGAAAGCACGAAATATAGGTCAGCGCCACAGAATGAATTCCAAGAATTAATGAGACTCGACGCACCCGCCGAACTCATGGACCATAATGCGCCGACGCATAATTCTTCCCTAATTGAGTTGATGGATCATCTTCCAGATGGTGGCACCCCAATGGATCTACCGAAGCGCCTCCGACCGACATCAGGTTTCAAAAACACTTACTGCCGACTTTGGTGGGACAAACCATGTCCCACTGTTACTCGAAATTTAGGCACGCCGTCTTCGTCTAGGTGCATACATCCGAAAGTTTCGAGAGGTCTCACGACTAGAGAAGGCGCTCGAATTCAGTGTTTTCCAGATTCGTATAAATTCTTCGGATCACGAACAGAGAAAAACTTGCAGATCGGAAATGCGGTGCCGACACTTTTAAGTGCCGCTGTGGCCAAATCGGTTCTGTCTGCATTGATCCCTAGGAACAAATAAATTTAGTGTTCCAAACTTGAACTAACATAACGCACTAGAAATTTTGTCAAATGAATGATGAAATTGCATCTGATTTCCACCCTGCGGTCTGTGCATCTGCAAGAAGCCAAATGGAAACTGTACAGTCGAGCCTCCATTTTTTTTACCCATTGCAATTTCCGAACTTAGCGATGAGCACGCTTTAGAGAGATCTGATATTTTAAAAATTGAATCAATAATTCCATATTTTTTCTCTTCTTCTTCAACAAAATACCAAAGATGCGTAGAAAAATCTTTTTTCCCTAATGAATACCCGCGAGAAAATATGAATTCACACAATTCACTACTGTTTTCTTGAAACCACTGAATGAGCAGGAGCCATTTTTTTGGAAAATATCTTGCTATTGTCGCCCCGACCAGGCGATTTTGGTGTATCTCTAATAATCCGCCAGATCCTGCATGCATGGGGCCTAAGTATTTTTTGCCAACCATTAACGAGTCTAAATCGAGATCGCTTCCGCCAATGAATAAATTGAGCACTTCTCGGACATCTGGATCGACAGTCCTGCCAAATTGAATTTCGAAACCATCACAGAAGCGCTCTACAGATGTTAGGAATACCTGCCCGCCAGTGGATTTCTTAAGTGAAAGTGAAGCTGTATTTTTACCACCCCAAGATGCAAAGATGTCAGTTTTCGATGGGGATTTCTTCCCGAATACATCAGCAACTTTTTTTGCCGACTTTCCACCAGCCTCTACTTCAATAGCTAGCCCAAGAGATGTTCCAAAAATAATTCTCGATAATTCCGCAGCCACAATCTTGTTTTCCTTAAGTTCTGCCGCTTTCTTGATCTCTAACGCGTGGCCACTCTCCTTGGCATATTGCCAGCCTTCTGGACGATCACGACTATTGGCTTTCACCTTCTTCGCCTTCTTGCGCTTTGATCCCATGCTCAAGTATGTCAATAATTCGCCCATAGTGATAGAGCCGCATAACGAGACATTCCTATGTCACAGTTGGCGTAACCTAAACCCTGTGACCCCATCGCTCCCCCTTATAGATGTAAGCCCTCTCATAAATGGGGGTTCGGGAGTAAGCGCGTGTGCCAGAGAGATTGACCGGGCGTGTCGCGAGAGTGGGTTCTTTCGCATCACGGGGCATGGCGTAAGTAGCGAGTTGCAAATGCTGATGGACGATTTGTCACGGAAGTTCTTTGATCAGCCTGAGGCAGAGAAGGCGAAGTGTGCGATGCCGTTGGCGGGTACGGCATGGCGGTGGTGGTTTGGTGTGGGCGGAGAGTTGACGTCGGGCGTGCCTGATCGCAAGGAGGGTCTATATATAGGAGAAGAACTGCCGAGCGACGATGCGCGGGTGGTTGCTGGTACGCCGTTGCATGGGCCAAATTTGTTTCCGGCTTCGCCTGCAGGGATAAATGTTCTTTTCATCTAATTCTTTTCTGGTATCGACCGAGACGGGTAATGACGAAAAATAATCTAGCTAACGAATTTTAGGGTGAGGGTGTCTGAAGTATTATTTTCAATTGGTCTGAATCGAATATCCACTGTTACAGTTTTTCACGGTACTAAATCATCATACATTTTCGTTAAACGTGCAATAATCAAAGATGGCGTTGACACATATGCTTCCCCAATTCTAAGCTGTTCTATATTTTTGCTTAGATCTTTTCCATCTCTACCCCGTATAAGGTTTGCAGCAGTCTTCGAATCCGGGTAGTTCGTTCGAAATACAATCTTTGTTCCAACATTGTCAACTACTTGCTTGCTGAAGTCGGACATTGACTGGCTTGCGGCTACAACGGATATCCCAAACTTACGGCCCTCTTTGAGAAGCTTGGGCAAAGTCTTATCCTGCAAAACGCGGTGCGCCTCATCTAGCACTATGTTCAATTTCATCTTTGAATTTTGTTCCCAGAAAAACATTTCTCGATACACTTTGCGAAGCACAAAAGAACTTGCGGCCTTCTTCACGCTGTCGAGTTGTACTCCGCTGAGATCAATGATTAGCCCCTTCCCGCCTCCCGTTGGATCGAAAGCCTCGCTTGCTTCATCGGCAAACAATCCGAAATCTGTGAGTGGTAAAAGTCGAGCACGCGCATTCCTACCGCGAGCTCCTTGCTCAACTGACTCAACCGCATCTGCAAACTCAGCAATTGTTGGCAGCCTCGATCCCTGCTTGTCATCGACCCACCCGAGGTCTTTGAAAGCCTTGATGATGCCCCGATAGACATGTTGCCGTTGAATCTCACCCAATTCACATACAAACTCAATGATCTCAGAAACCGCCATTGAAGTTTCGTTTACATCGCGTTGGCGGTTTCCACTGATTTCAAACGGGCTGAAACCAAGTCCATTCTCTCGTACATCGTAAACATGTGCATCCTTTGGTGGATTCGCTGCCATATCTCCATGAAAATCAAAGACCAATGATGGCAATCCTGCCTCGGCGAAACAATTAATAATTCTGCGAGCAGTAACTGACTTACCTTGACCCGGAATACCAATGATTATTGCGTGTGGACTGCCTTGAGTGCTCACTTTGTATTCAATAGCGGTACCGATTGAGTCAGTTCCGAGAATTACCTCTGCACTTGTGGGGCTCTCAGGGACTTTGATTGATTTTTGCCTCGAAATATTTTTGGATGAAACCAAACTTGAATCAGCTATCGAAGATATTTTCGTCGGCACTGGCGTCAGCTCGCTCTCAGAACGCTCTTTGACATGGGAATTTTCCGGCACTTTTTGATCTGAATTATTTGGCTCGCTAGTCACTTGAGGAATGACCGGAGAATGTGACTTGGTAATACCAACTGTGGATTTTGATTCTTCTTCTTTGGCATTTGAAGGCGAAGAAAACTTAGATTCCACCACCGAGTTTGCAACAACTTGAAAAGTTTGACTCCGAGTGTGCTCCTCCAGTACGGTTGAAAAACCTGCCTCATTGATTTCTGAATTAGTGATTGAGATAATCGGAATTCCATCAATTTCGCCTTGAAAATCAATTTCGTTGTCTCCTAAAGAAACAACATAGCCAGAAAGAGACACATTTACATCAAAATCCCCAATCCGATCAATTTTCTCATGGTAATCATTTGCTTGCTGTGACGTTAGAGATTGATGCATCTCGGCTCGATCAACATAGTGATGCATAACCGATGCAATATGGGCCAACTGAAGATCTCGATCAATCCTCGCTGTACTTTCTCCGAAGAACCGATCTAATAAAATTGCTTCTGTGTTCCTAAGCTGATCCCTAATATCTTCGGCCAGATGTCTAGGAACAGCGGCTCTAGTACGTGCCTTCACCTCTACGCATCCGATTGACAAGCCTGATTCATCAAAACCAACCAATAGCATGTCGCAGCGCCTGCCCGACTCGCCCGCTGCTTGCGCTCTGGTACCAAAAATCTCGTGATGCGCATCAACGGGGATTAGGAACTTCCCCTCCAATTTGCCGTTCACCTTGAGATACTGAATAACAACCGCAAGGCTGACCGCTTCAGACGCAAGGGTTCCGTTATCTAGAAGTCGAAGCGCGAGTCTTCCAGACAGCGCTGCCAAGTTGTCAAGGACCAGACTTTCAGTCCCTACAGGTCGAAAGCCCAACTCCTCCATCGCACGATTTAGAACACTCACGATTTCGACGCGATGCTTTGTCGTTACGGTCAGTCTCTCACCCATACCTTCGACAAAATCGGGCGTGTAATCGAGCAGATAAGCACTATCCAAACCAGTCGATTCCGAATCTTCATACCAGTCAAGGCCAATAAATCGGTCGATAGTGATCACCCAATCTGAGCGAGTATGCAGCGCACGAATCGCATTTCTTGTTGAGGCGTCGAGTCGGACTGCTATGCCGAGCCCTGCTCCTGAAAAACCAAGATGTTTACGAATTGAATCCAAATAATCCCGATGATAAGCAGCCAAATTCAGGTTCTTCTCTGGTGCAAGTGACGGCACTGTCACCCACTTTGTTCCCAGATCTGACTCGATTCTCACAATATGGGTTCCGGTCAGGAGCCCACCCAAGCCAGCGACTCGATGTCGCTCTGGTTGGAACGGAATCAATTCGCCAATTGCCAGATCTTGCACAATTGCGATATGGGCTCCGTCCTCATCGATTTCGAGCTGGCCACGGTCTCGAACTGTGAGCCCAAGGGGTGGCATTAGATGATTTACTGGGCTCTTTGGATAAACGCTTCGCATCGACTCTTGAAAGTCTTGCAAATGCTGCACTGGTTTCGAAAATGGCAAATCGTCACCATAGATCTTTACCTCTAGCCGAAAATCAAGAAGCATTTTTTCTTCATCAACATCAAGCCGTTGGAACCTACTTAATGCAGAACTTAAAATCTCCCCACTACCCGGGTTGACGGCAATCAAACAAAGTGCCTCATTGTAAGAATGGCTATTCACGAAAGAGGAAATACGCTTTGTTAGTAAATCAGCGCGTGTAGCAGAAATAAAATTCGAACCCTGAGTTGCCAATGCCTCTTCAATCATCCTTGCTGATTTTTGAAAATCTTTGCCATCGAGTGGAAGAAACAGGCCACAACCAAACGCCATCTCGTCCAAATAAACACAAAAGTTTCCAGTCTGGAGTGGCATGACAAATGGGAGATTCGAAGGTTGAATACGTCTGACCATGTCAAGGTCAATTATTGGTTTCTTATCGAGGCTACGTTCTCTCGAAAATTCCGTCGCCCACTGTCGAAGTTTTCGATCGTATTCTGCAAGCCACAAAATCCGCAATGGATGCATTGGCAGGACGACAATTGCCTCTGATACACCCCCTGGTATATCTACTTTGAATTTGATTGTTTCAATCGCAATCAAGTTCGCAAGTTCGTGCTCATCAGAATTCTTAATCAAGGAGTTATAGGCCGAAACATATTTCAGCGCAAGTGCGTAGATCTTGTCATCCCATTCGACAGTTTCCACGAGTGCTCGGTTTGCTTTCAATCGTGGTTCGGAGCGGAGCTCACTTAGAAATTCCTGCCGCGCGAAGACTAGTGACTCAGGTAAAACGACATTTTTTCGTACAATATCCTCACTTTGTATCAATCCACCGAAAGTTGAAGAAGCCTCGAATACGAATCCAAATGCAGGATCAGAGAAAAGCTCGCGTTCAAGCTCAATAAATAACGGAATAATTCGAATTCGTCGGATCTCTGTAGAAATCAATTTCAATTCCTCGTTCGGAGAGACATATGTAATTGAAATGACACTTCCACTCGGATCGTAATCATAAATCTCGACCGGTTCATCTAATCCACCAACAACAACTGACAAATATGCTTCCGCCGGTGAAACAGCATTTGCCGCTCTTGGACTCAAATCAGACGCTGCTCCGACTCCAGCAAGACGGATTTCAAACTCTTCAGATTCGGTGGTAACAACACCACCTGGATGACCAACGAAATTGACTTCCTCATTATCTTCATTTATTCCCGTAACACGAACACAAAATAAGTTTCCGAATTGTAGATCATCTTCATCTACTGAAATCAAAAGCTTAATCGACCTTTTGTCACCACTAATTTTTCTGCTTTCAACTGCACCGGTGTCGATGTCTCTGAGTTCTGATATCAAGAGCACATCTACTAGCCATTGAAATGGACTCGCATTCGATGGAACAGTTTTCCAGTCAACAACGACCGCTGCGGGAATCTTCACTTCTCCCGTATCAGGATCCACACCAACCTCACAATAGAGCGGATTATTGGCCATTTGGCCCAATTCGGGCTCGTCTTCTTGAATTGATTCATCGCCTATAAACTCTTTTAATTTACAACGCGGTGTGACGTGACCATCTTTTTTTCTAAAAGAAGTGATTGCTAGCTTTGCGATATTCGAGTCCGAGGTATCCGCGAGCGGCCATTTTTCAAAAGTAAGACGGCCAACATGCTCTTCCGCTATTTCTTTACACCATGAATCCGCATTGTCTTTTAAGACCGAGCTAAAAAAATCCTTTAAATCCTTCCTTTCCGCCCCACTCCGAATGCCCGCAGAGTTCAAGCGTTCATCATCTGATTCGATCTTTCTCGGCTTCGAGATTGCCTTGACCGCCTTAATATTCGAGAGAATTCTTAATTGCAAATCGTCAAATCCATGGTCTGGAACAAGTCCTATTCGCCAAAGACTGCGACCAAATGACTGTGGGCTTGGATCCTCAACAAGTTCTGCTAAAAATGCAGCCCAATTCGCTTTTTTATATGCCGTCGTAGAATACCTCAACATTTTTACAAGCTTTGAAACCTCGGAATCAGCCAACTGTGATGAAAAGCGTTCAATCACTTGATTTAAAGATTCGTCTAAACTCAAAATGTTTGCCTGCAGCAACGAGGAGACAACACCTACTAGTGCAGGATAAATCAAGAACAATGATACGCCTTCGGTATTGCGCAATCTAATTGCATCAGCATTACTTATTTCGAATGTGTCTTTTGTTTCCGTGCCGAGAACCCCAACGTGAAAATTTCTCCTAACATCAGCAGCTAATGTCTTATCAAAATCAGTTAATATTCCGTTTAAGATATGCGCGAGTAGTAAAGCCTCAGTTGGATCAACATGACCAATCCGCGCATAATGCTTTTTGCGAACATCTGAAAGCTCGTCACTAATAACCCGAGCGAGTTCTGAAAGCAGCGTATTTTTGGATTTATTGATCACTTAGACGCCTCCCGCGGCCGCCTTACCAGTTGAGAGGAAAAGTCATCAGACAGTCCTTCAAAACAACCCAACAGTTGAAGTTTCATGATAAACGCTTCTTTGTTCGAAGACGCTGCTTGAAAGCTCTCAAATGACTTCATATTGCTTGGTGGCTCTGCCACTAAAATTCCAAAACGATCCCTCATACGCTGCAGAAGCACCTTTAATTCAAGGGTTTTAGTCGTCCTGGCTCCATCGCCTTCGACAAAGCAAAGCATAATGATCGAAGTAAGAACGGAATCAGTCATGGCGTATTTCCATGTTGACTTCGCGCCTTGCGCGCCTGCAAGCAGCGCATAACCACGGTGTAGATTCGATGTTCTCATTCCACCGGTTGAATAAAACCACATAAACTGCTGTGCAAGTGCTCGTGGTGCCACAGCATTCTGCATGAGATTACTTAATACCTCTTCGGGTGTCAGCTTCTGAACATTTTCAAGATTATCCAATATTTCCTTCCAAACATTTTTTGGTTCATCTTCCAATGTTTCAATACCGATGCGAAATCGCTCAACGTTCATTCTTAATGCCATCTGAAAATCCTCTTCGCTTCGTGTGTCGACAAGATATCTAATTCGCTTTGACATTGACATTGAGGAGAAATTGACTCCTCGTGCAGTGAGAAGTGGTTCGGCCATCCGTAAAGCTCGTACCAGAAAGCGATCATTATAGAGAAATTGACAATAATTCAAATCGCGTTGCACAGAATTCTTTGCAAGAATCTCTGAATGCGAAACCTTGCCGTTGGTGAAATCTGAGTACATCTCACAGGGATTAAATCCTTCCGATAGTTCGTTCGTACCAGACTTTGATTGTTCTATGGTCGATCTCAACGCTCGCGCAACTCGCAACGGCGCCTGAAAAAGACGGAGTGCAATTAACGCGGCAAGGTGATCCGTCATTTCAATTGCGGAGAGCGTCTCTCCATAAAGCTCCAGAAGATCTACTACATCTTTGCCAATCGGTCTGAAGGCTCCTGGTTCAAACAGAATACTTTCAATGTTGTGGACATCATTGGTATCAATTATGTTCGGCCTCTTTGGGGGACCACCTGAAACCGGCTCGGGAAACCCTTGAAGAAAACTCATCGCAAAAATTGCATTTAAGTCGATATTTTCGAGGCCCTCAAATTTCGGATTGTCAGTCGGATTGCTTCCGAAATCAATACCCTTTCCGAGAGTATTCACAACGAGGGCTCTCAATGATTTGTGTGCGTTCGGAATCCCTCTTTTTTGTAATTCATCGAGTGTTGTTCGATAGACCCACTGATCAATTTTTCTGCTTTGAGTTTGAGCAATAGGTAGTCCTGACCTAAAGTTGCCGAGTGTAAGAGGGCGGACATAATCCATTCCCTTACGATTCTTGTTATCACCTTTTCTATTGAAAACCACTACAGACGACCGAAGCCAGCCGTTAAGTACAGCGCGCTTCCTATCAACTTCGTTTTCCAGTCCAATTATCTTCCCGGAAGCGACCAGCTGCTCAAGGTAATTTGAAAACGCATCTGGATCATTACTGGTCTTAGATCGATTCAAACGACCCGAACGAACCATTCGTTCCAATATCGGCGTAAGAGTTCGTTCAATATCAATTACTTGAAACTCCATTGGAAAGATTTCCGGTGTTTGCAGTGATTTGAAGTCACTCAATTGTTGCGGCAATGTAGGCATTAAAAATCACCTATCTGAATAGATAGCCCGTTGCGTCGTGCAGACGTTTGGTTTCCGATGGGATCAACTACGCGCACTTCAGACGCACTAGATCTCCGAATTTGGTCCGTAAAGCCCTGAACCTCTTGTATTATTGAGTCAGAGTAAAAATCACTAAATATCTCGCCATCAGCTGCTCGAAGTAATAGTTCAGCACTGTCTAACGAGACTCCAAATTTCGCTCCACTACTATGTTTGATGTCAAAGTGATCAGGGACATACTCAACATACTGCTCGCTATGTTCAGTGAATGCGATATCGAACTCTGACGAATTGACTACCTTTATCACAGTCCAACTCTCTGAATTATCGCTAGTACGAACCGCTAAACCTTCTGCTCGAAACCCGGTAGCTCCAGCAATCCGGCTGAGGCCAAGAAGCAGACGCCTCTTTATCTCCTCTGAATTCCGATCAATTAGCATCGCGACATACTCGCTGAAGTAACGATAAGCGCGAACATCAGACCGAGAGATGTCGCTTTCTCGATCAAATTTGTCTCCAAAAAATAACTTTCTGAGAAACTGTCGGTTACTATTGGCAGTCACATCCGCAGCTCTTTCTGGACCGTACATTTCCCTCGCTAATCGAATTAATGAAGGAACAGGTAGTCGCCCAGGATCCAACTCGGACCATTCGCGAATTAACCCATCATTCGAATTTTGGTTAAATGCCAAGTCAAACAAATTCGAATCACTCCGTTTTAAGAGATTAATGTTCATCTTTCTTGCATCATGAATGTCTTCACATCCTCGATCCCCGGTTAATAAGTATGCGATACTGCTCCTCAAGTCTCGGAAAGTTGCGCGTCGACGGCGGCGCAGATGCGACGTCATTAGCAGTTCCGCAATTCCTTCTTTCGCTAAACCACTCGCCAATTGGGCATTACTAAGTATCGGACAAATATCCCTCGAAAGACAGTCCACACAACATTTCCAGTTGTCCGGTTTCACAAATTGTTCGATGTTTAGGACGCCAAGACCAGACTTGCCCTTAGAGTTTGCCAAGGACCGGCCCTTCAGGTCGATGACGACAATTCGCTCATCAAGTGGGCTGGACCCTCTCAATTGATTCCGAACATCCTCAGCGAACTCATAGCGATCCGCATAGTCAGTGAAAAACTCATCAAGACGCCCATCATTAACGGCGACTAGTAAAGTAAACTTTTGCGAGCTAAATTCAGCCATGGCGAGGGCTTCAACAAGTCGTTGATCGCAGTCAACCCCTTCGTGGCTTTCACTAGCGTCATACATTGCAACAAAAAGGTGGTCTCCAACTTTTACTGACCAGCCTGCCCTATCGTAAGAAATAATTTTAAAGCCATTCGATTTCCGCAATCTCGCTAGCACACTATTTTGAAGAAATGTTGTTTTACCGTCACCTGGATTTCCAGTCAATAGGACTAACGATAGGCGGCCTTCGACAATAGAGGGCAGAAGTACCAAATCCAATTTTGTTGCCACATAGGTTGCGGCGGAAAATTCGCTAATAAACGCGAGGGCGCCAGGGTTTCCAATTCGAATATTATTTAATTCAGAAACAATTGGGTTAATGACCTCTGAACCATCTAAAATTTCAACTGCATCCACTGTCCGAAGAGACTCAATAAATTCAGTTGCAGACTCAAGTCTCATGTCGGGACTTGCTGAAACAACTCTAAATAGCATCGATATCATCGCTCGGTCCAATGATGTCAAACCCGATAATTGTTCCTCCGTTGGGAAGATAAAGGGCTGAATTGGTCCCCCAATGAGCCCAACGACCATTTGATCAAGCAGCGATACGGCGAGACTATAAAGATCGCTCTTATAGGAGGCGGCATGCCCCAACCAGCGTTCAGGAGCAATGTACTTCTGAGTTCCGACAATTGTCATTCCCCCAGGCGGAACCGAAAACCCAAAATCAATCAATACTCCGCGTCCATCATCATTCACCATTATGTTCCGTGGTGAAATATCTCGATGGACAAGTCCGGTCTCGTGTATGTATTTAAGCGCTTCTAAAACATCTATGCCGATGACTCGAACATTCTCGGCATTGAGTCTCTCGCCTTTTGATTTAACATATTCTTCTAAGTTTTTACCTTCAATGTATGCAAAGACCATAAAACCATGGTTGTAATTCTGACCAACCTTCATGTCCAACACTCGGGCACATCGAGGGTGGTGAACCGCGAATGATGCCCTAAATTCATTTCTAACCATTTCTGCATCGACTTTTCCATTAAAAATCTTCAGAACGACATCCACGTCAATTTGCAGGTCAAGGCAACGCCAAGTTACCGCGAAGCCGCCTTCGCCCAGTTTCTCCCGAACCAAATATCGACCGTCAAACACGCGGCCTTCTTCGAGACTCATGATGTCGCAGCTCAAATAGAGATCGCCGCCAATCACAGACTCTCCGTCCATTGACTGTCCAAATTAAATTTTGAAACTGACAAGGGGCCTATTTGGGAGGTCATAAGTTAGAACTTCTGTCTGCGGGATAGTCGCTTGGAAATACCCAAGTTTGCAATGTACCTACATCGCAGTCGTTCAAATTCATGATCAACTCTCCAGATTTTGAATACATAATGAATAACTGGTCTTTTGCTCGCGTAGCCCCAACATAGGCGAGATGGTGCTGTGCTTCAATTTCTTCATCCGATTGAGATTTAGCATAGGGCAAATTATCCACACCCAGTAAAAACACAACTTCGTACTCATACCCCTTTGCAGAGTGGATTGTGCTGATCGTGACCGTTCCAGGAACAATTTCTTGCGAATACGGTGGTCGGCCTACATAGGTAAACGGTATTCCCTCAAGTTCCAACAGGCGTCCCAGTCGACCAAACAAGTTTCTATATTGCGTACAAAGGATCGCTATAGACCCTAGATCACGTTCTCCAGACAAAACCATATTGGAAATCTCCCACACAATCGCTTTTGCAGATTCTTCCCATGAATCAGCGTAAACGACATCGACTGGTGGGCCATCAGGAGATTGATCGCTATCGACTTTGTCTTTGCACGATGATAGAACTTCGGCTACATGCAGAATCTGTTTCGTACAGCGGTATGGTCGGCTCAATTTTGTCACTTCCACATCATGACCTTGGAATGCACCAGCAAATGACCCGGCACGATAAATCGACTGCTTCTCATCGCCTACCAGAACAACTCCACCTTTGTTCATTCGAGTGGCTTCTAGACAATATCTAATCCAAGCTGGAAAAAAATCCTGCGCCTCGTCAATCAGAACTGCATCAAGGTCTTTAGTAATCCCAGCTCTCTTCGCCTTATTAAGATCGATAAGCGCTTGCGTCTCATTTTTCTCACTTATCGAATCTCCTCTCATGCGAACAAAATCTCGAAATGTAGAAACTTCTATATTCGGAAATTCTTGTACCAATTCGCTTAAATACGACGCAAGTAAGTTATTATACGAAATTACTCTGATTGACCAGTTTGGATTTAGAGACGCAAGCCACTTCGCACGAGCGATTAACAAAAGAGTTTTGCCACTTCCGGGTGGCCCAGTAATCAACAACGTATCTTTAACTTCGCGAGTTACGAGTGAAGTCTGAGCCGCGTCAAGAGTGATCCGAACCTGCCTTCTTTCTTCTTTACCTTTGTCTTTTGCTCCCTCACGAAGACCAAAGACGAAATTCATTGCAGGATGTAGTCGTTTGCTCAGCCCTTCAAGAGCAACGTCATTTGTACCTGACTCGCCAATTTGGTCAAGGAAAATTGCCCACTTGCCGCTGTGGAATTGATCCGGCGAAACCACAACACTTGTTTTTCCTAGTATCTTCATGTCTTCAATCTGTTCACCACAGACCAAAACACGAACAATATTTAAATCAGAGAGTTCAACAAAATTATCTTTAAGACCAGCAATTTTATGATTTAAGCGTTTAGATATTGAAAGTTCTTTTTCATTTTTTAATCCAATTTCAATAGCAATAACTTGATGTTGACGATCAAGAACCAAGTAACTTGGCCGATCATCACCGTCACTAGGAATTACATCGAGAACATTTTGAATTGTCAAAGAACCTAAAAAGGAAGATTCGCTTTCAGACAGTTTAAACACAAGGAAAAACTACCAAATTTGGGACTTTGATTCGGACTGAGAATCTTGGAGGCTCCGGGAAACCCAGGCCGAATCACGACGACCTGAGACTGAGCTTCTAGCTGGGTGACTCGACGAAATCAGAGTTGCCAGGGGATAAATCAAGTGAACAGCCACACAAGTGAGCCAAAAAATGCACCAAAGGCACTTATCGCGACAAGCATTGCAACAATTTTTTGCCATTTCGGCATACCTGAAATACACGCTTTAAGCGACATCTTCTATAACCATCTACGAATGCCCAACGGCGACTACGAGGATAACTTTAGAACTTGCCCCCAATTTCCTTCAATCGTAAATCGCGTGTCTTAGCCCCATCAACAATTTCAAATGGTCCTGCGCCATGTACTGCTGTTGCATTTTCGATATATTTTTCGCAAGATGCTAATGATCCTAAGTGACAGCAACACTTTGTTTGAAGATTTATTACATATGTAATTTTGTTACCCCTTTGGTAGTTGGGGCTTTCTGCCCGACATATTAATTATAAGCATAAGGGTCTGCTGTCGCTTTGGTTGACTTCTAACATGTGAGGATCCGGTCCTCATTGAAAGGAAGTTGTAATGCCTAAGCCCTATCCAATTGAGTTACGTCGTGACATTGTTGCGGTGGCTCGTAAACGT
>Ga0209284_10003827_pt1 | contig 17899 bp, 21 predicted proteins | sample FRY03_FD_187211 | JGI IMG/M metagenome (GOLD analysis project Ga0209284, IMG submission 187211) | Freshwater microbial communities from Lake Fryxell liftoff mats and glacier meltwater in Antarctica - FRY-03 (SPAdes) (version 2) | ecosystem: Environmental > Aquatic > Freshwater > Ice > Glacier... | reverse complement strand
GGTATCGGTAGCGTGCTCGCAGGCGCAGGTGCTGCCAACATTAATTACAACGAAGCAATGGATGCTCAAGAGCGTCAAGCTATGGTAGACCGTCAGAAGCAAGAGGCAGGCATGGTTGATACTGGCCCTGCAGCAAGATTGGCTGGCATGAAATTAGGGACAGACGCGGAGCGCACAGCCATGACTGGATTAGCTCAAGGTACGGGCGATGCCGTGCAATTAGAGCAGCTTCAGGCGGCAGCAGCACGCGCAGGCATTAGTCCTGAAGACAAGCGTATTACTCAAGCGTATCAAGCATTAAATAGTAATCCTGAAATTAAAGCACTGTTAAAAACCAGAGAAAGTTCTAACTTTGCGGTTGACTCGCCAGAAGCGGCGCAAATTAATCAACGGATTTATGAGATTGCTGCGCCTATTTTCCTTGGCAGAAAACTTAACCCAGACTTGTTTATTCCAAAGCCGCCTGAAGTAACAGCGGCACCTACTCCAGAGCCCGGGTTTTGGAGTAATTTATTCAATAGTGGGGCACTGACGCCTTTTGGTAGCACGACTCAGCCACCCACGGCAGCTCGTCGTGCAGCCCCAACCACCGGTGCCGTAGACACTTCTAACCCATTGTTGCGATAAAAATATGCCAAATTTGTCGGAAATTCTCAACGATCCTAATTATCTTAACGCTAACGAGGAGACTAAAGCTGCCATCTTTACAAAGTATGCACCTTTAGATGAGAATTACACGCAGGCAAATGCCGCTACTCAAGGTGCTATTCGCAACAAGTTTGGCGTAGAAGGTCAGGAAGGAATGGGGCCGCGTGGTGGTTTAGATGCTGGCATATATTCGGGTTATCAGCAAGCCAAAAGTGCGTTTTCCGGATTGGGTGGGCGTACTGGGCTAATGAGCTTGGAAAGCGCTAAAGCCATTCAAGAAGAAGCTGAAGACAAGCGACGCAAAGCCTTTAAACCGTCAGAAAAAAGTTTGGCTGAAGATCCTCTGAACAAGTTTGGAGAATTGCTCGGTCAATCTCTGCCATTTATGGTTGCGCCTATTGTTGCCGGTGGCGTGGCTACACTTGCTGGCGCTTCTGGCTTAGCTGCCGCAGGTATTAGTGGTCTTGCGTCTGCCGTGCAATTTACCGCCACAAACCTTGCCAGACAACAAGACACAGGCGTTGCCTTAGAAGACACCAAGCTCGGAAATGCGGTGCTAGCTTCAGTCCCGCAGGCGGCGTTGGAAACCCTGTCGTTTAGAATGTACCCGATAGTACAGAAGATATTTGGCGCTGCCGGCAAGCCTTTGACAGCAGCAGAGGCCACTGCAATCACTCGGCAAGGCTTATTTAAAACTGCCGGAGAGATGACTAAAACCGGCGTTAAAGTGGGCGCGACAGAAGGTCTGACTGAAGTTGGTCAGCAGTTCTTTGAGCGTCTACAGGCTGGTTTAAATATCGCAGACAAAGATGCTCGCAACGAGTACCTAGAGAGCTTTGTATCTGGCGCTATCCTTGGCTCAGCGCTATCTCTGCCCGGTGCCGGAGTACGTCGCGCAAAAGCCGAACAAGTTGTTGAGGCTAATAAGCCACAGACATTTGTTGAGCCCAATACCGGCGTAACGATGACTGCATCACCAGTAGAATTAACTGACTCTAATTTAGAATTGGCGGGCACGCAAGATGTTAACGGGCGCACTATTTATATATACGCTCCAAAACCAGAGACCATTTCTTCTGAAACTGGAGAGCAAACGACCTCCGAAGTCGCTCCTCCGCCCCCACAAGATGACACACTTTCGCAAGAAGGCGTGCCGTCTGACCAAGCCCTAGACCAAGCTGCAATGGAAGAAGAGTGGCGTCGTAGTCAAGGTGAGCTGCCTATTGCACCTCCTGCTGCGCCTCCCGCTCCCATTGAGGCTGCACCGACCACGCCCCCTGCGGCACCAGAGGCTGAGATTGTTCCTCTCGACGACACGGCAATATCTGAGCTTCCGCTGGATGCCGCTCCAGATGCCGCAAATCAAAGCGTCTTGCCACCCCCTGCCGCGCCAGAAGTCATTGACCCAAACATTGAGGCACAGTTAGCCGCAGAGCCGTTTGATTCTGATTCCATTATTCTTCCTCCTAAAGAAGAGCCAATACCTGCTGCGCCTAAAGCTGTAAAAGAAAAAGCTTCTGAACGAATTTTGTCTGCCCATGAATTCATTGCGTCCCTTGGCGGTTTGAATAAGAAAGAAGCCTCGGAGATCAATCCAGATGATGCAAAGCCCAATGTCAGAATTGGCAACAAATGGCTGTATGCAAGCAAAGGTGGACTTAGCGCTGGACAGGCGGCACAAAAACTGGCGGAAGCGGGATATATAAACACTGAATACAATAATGATGTGTATCGCGTAATTAGCGAAAGCCTCGCTAATCCTGTTTACTCAATCTATGACGCCGATGCGGTTGCTGAAAGAAAGTTCAATGAACAGGCGCTTGATGAAGCAGAGCGTTTTGAGGAGCGGCAGGCTCGCGCAGGTCAGGAAGCACGAGACATTAACGCAGATGTAGCTGAAGGTCAAAACATTGCAGCGGCTGACCTCAAAGACTTTAGGCAGCAGATGTTAGATGCTGGCTATACCGAGCAAGATCTAAATGTTATACGCTTTACTAAAGCAAGTCCCGAGCTACAGGCTGAAGTGATTGCTCTTCATGAGTTGGCTATAAACGAAGGGCTCTATCCAATTGAAATATTAGAGAGGCTGGATATTGCTTCGGCCGATAGAAGGATAACCAAACAGGAATACTATGCAAAAGCAAAAACAGAACTTGGACAAGCCATCGCAGAAAAAGCCCAGCAAAGAAGCGATCGAGATGCTGGCGAAGCTGCTGTACAGGAAAGCGCAGAGAGAGAGGAAGTCTTAACGGCTCCTACCGCAGAAGAATTAAAAGCCGAGCAAGACGCGACAGACAAAGTTGCTGCTGACAAAGCCAAGGCTGATCGTGAAGCCGATGCTACGGCTAAAGCTGATGCTGAGCGCAAAGAAATAGCGGCTCGCAGTGAAAAGGCTGCTGGCGAGTTTGTTCTAGGCAAGACCGCAGAGGAAGATCTGTCTGGGCAGAAGGACGTTTTTTCTACACCGGTGTACGCCGAGAGAAATGAGTTTCTTTACAACGTTAGCAAAAACAAAAAACAAAAAGAATTTAAAACATTAGACGGGTTTACGTTTTACTTAACAGAAGACGGCAAGGTTGTTGACAATCTTGATCCAGAAAAAGTTGATATGTCATGGGATACGTTCGATGACTTTATGGAAGCAACGAGCAATCTACGCACAATATTTCCCGATCAAGAAATCGCCTCATCTAATTCGGCAGAACAAATACGCAAAGACAACATTGCAAAATACGCCAGCCTTAAACAAAAACTAGCTGCCATTCAGCGTCGGTTTGTTGAAAGCAAAACAAAAGATTTTGACAAGGAAAGTTATAAGTATTTGTATCGTCAAGCAAATGACTTGAAAGATGCTATTGAGTCAACCAAAGAACCAAGAACGTCTCCTGCTGATTTCTTGGCTCGTGCGGCAAAAGAGCTTGCAGACGGGAATATTTCGCAAGAAGTGTACGATGTTGTGGACGCAATGTATAAAAAAAATCCAAGCCTTTTGGATGGCTTAAGGCTTTCTGTTAAGGCAACCGATTTGGATGTGGCGGGTCAGTTTTTTGGCTTAACTAAAATTGTCCGTTTGTTTAAAGAGACAGAAGGCGTCACAAATCCGTCTACACTTCGTCACGAGGTTGTGCACTCTCTTGAGCAAGTCATGAATCAAGACGCTCAAGCTGATCTGGTTGATGCTTGGGGCAAGGCTTTGCTTAAAGCAAGTAGAAACGCAAAGACAGCCCAAGAAAAAGAATTTTTTGTACAGGTTGGAAAGTTTCTTGAAAACCCAACTAAGGACACGCTGCTAAGTGCGGCAGATGCAATGCCAGACTACTCGTACTATCAATACATTAACCCATCAGAGTTTTGGGCTGTAAACGCCGAGTCTCTTATGACGTCGTATCTTGGCGGCGGATGGCAGCGGTTTAAGTCTTCTGTCAAAGGCTTATTAGAAGCGCTTAAAAGTGTCCTTGGCTTTGATAACAAAAGCGTTGTATATAAAACTTTTAACAGCGTTATTAATGGCGACAAAAATCGCACAAGCCCGATGCTGGTAGATTATGTCAGCATGGTCAGTAAAATGCTGCCTACCTACAACGTTACCAAGCCAGCAGCCAAGCCTTCGCCGGCAACATTGCCCGGCATATCACCAGCACCCAAGTCTCTGCCATTAAAGCCAAGGCCTACTGCTACATGGCAGTCTTTAGATCCGATGACATGGCAAGACACCGCGTCTATAGCACTGTTCGACAAGCATCGCAACCTTGATCTGGTGCAAAAAGAAATCCAAAAGATGGTCGGTGAAATCACCGGCGACCTAAACGCTTATCGTGCAGAAACCCTTGCGCACGGCAGAGCAGAAAGTAGTTGGAAAGATTTTCTCAAGTTTGAGCTCAGCCCCGTCATTACTGAGATGAACAACAATAAGATCACTGACGATGCTTTGACAGAATACCTTGTGATGCGCCACGCAAAAGAGGCTAACGACCTTATTGCCGCACGCAATCCTAATGATCCTTCCAGACAAGACGAAGGCTCTGGCGTTTCGTACAAGGAGCGAGACGACTACTTTAAGGCTTTAGACCCAGCCAAGAAAAAAGTATTTGAATCTATCGCCAAGAAAGTAGACGCCGCTCTTAAAAAGACACGAGATCTACTTGAAGAAGGCGGTGTCATTACCAAGGAAAATCGTGAAGCGTGGGAGTCAATGTTTGAATTTTACGTGCCTCTGCGTAGAGAAGAGAGTGACTACTCATTGCCAAGCTCTAGCTATCGCCGAGTAGGTAATTTTGCTAAGTCTCGCACGGGCTCTAAGAAAGATGTAATCGACGTTCTTTCTAACATTGCCGCTAATCGAGAAATTGCTATTAGCCGTATTGAGAAAGAAAAGGTTAACCGTGCCGTTTATGGTTTAACAGTGATGAATCCAAACCCAGAGTATTGGATGGCGATTAGTCCTGATGCCATTAAAAACAAAGACCTTCTCATAGAGGAATTAGAGAAAAACTTTGACTTGACTAGGAAAGACGCAGAGGACTTTGTTAAGAACATAATGACTGAGCCTACCAAGGAAAGGTTTAACAAAGACACCAATGTTGTAGATAGGTTTATCGACACTAACGCTAAGTATGCAGATTACGTCTTGCCAGTAAAAATAGAAGGCAAGGATAGGTTTGTTTTCTTTAATCCTAAGAATGATCGTGCCATGCAGATGGTTCAGTCTCTCAGAGGACTAGACGTTCCGAAATTGGGCGCAGTCATGCAGATGATCGCCCCTATCACTCGGTTCTTTTCTGCAATTAACACTCAATATAACTTAGTGTTTGGTGCATGGAACTTTGCGCGAGACGTTCAGGGCGCTCGACTAAACTTATCGACCACTCCAATTGCTGACGAAAAGAACGCAGTGCTCACAGGCACGTTTTCGGCGATTCCTGATATATATACAGCCGTTCGTGAAGACAATGCCGGCGTACCCTTTAGCGATACTTCCGATGGATCTTGGGCTGACTTTACCAGGCATGGCGGCAAGGTTGGTTACAAGGATCAGTTTTCTAGGCTCACTCAGTCTACGAACATTGTGAACCGAGAATTAGGCAAGCTTAACCGTGGCATTACCATGAAGGGCGCGTATGCAATTCTTAACTGGGTGTCTAACGCCAACGACGTCTTGGAAAACTCTACTCGTCTTTCTGCTTATCGGGTAGCTCTGAATAAGTTTAAAAATGAAGCCGAGGCGAAGAATCCGGGCGGCAAGATTAGTGAAAAACAGTTAGAGGACATGAAGGCTCGTGCCGCTGACATCGCCAAGAACATTACTGTCAACTTTAACCGTAAGGGAACTTTTGGCGTCACAGCGGGCTCTCTGTATGCGTTCTTTAACGCCTCTGCCCAAGGTACGAAACGTTTATACGAAACCCTTACGGGGCCAAAAGGCAAGACGATCATGGCTGCCGGCATTGGAATCGGCATAGCACAGGCAATTGCTTTAGCTTTCTTTGGCTTTGACGAGGATGAGCCTACAGAGTTTATGAAGCAAAAGAACCTGATTATTCCAACAGGTGATGGCAAGTACGTCATGTGGCCTATGCCGTTTGGATTTAACGTATTTCCTAACCTTGGTCGTATCTTCTTTGAGACAGCATCTAAAGCTTCCAAAGGTCAAGATGTTACGCCTCAGTTAATCAATACCGTCACAATGTTGGCAAACGCATTTAACCCACTAGGCGGTGGCGGCTTACTACAAATGATTACGCCCACTATTGGCGATCCCATTGTGGCGCTTATTGAAAACAAAGACGCCTTTGGGCGGCCAATATCTAGGGAGTCTCGCGTAACTTCTCCAGTCCCCGGCTACAAGCTTTCGCGTGATCCATCACCGTCCATTAGTCAATTCTTGGCCGAGTTTATCAATACGATTACGTTTGGCGACAAGGACAAGAAGGGGCTCTTAAGCCCCACGGCAGATCAGATTGATTATCTGGCTAAACAAGTGGGTGGCGGCGTGTATCGTGAAGCGTCAGGTATTTTGACCTATGTTTCTAATGAGATAGAAGGAAAAGAAACGCCGGACTACAAGATACCTATTGCAGGCAAGATTGTTGGCGACCTAAACTCACCACCAGCCATCTCGCAACGTTTCTATAGCAACGTTATTAAAATGGCCGAGCATGAGGCGTCAATCAAAGGTCGTGCTGAGCGCCGAGAAAATGTGTCAGAGTATTTGCGCAAAAACCCAGAGGCGTCTATGTGGCGTCGCGCAAACACGCTGGAAAACGAAATATCCAAACTAAACCGACGACGCAGAGAGCTTGTTGGTCAAGAAGCGCCAGTTGCACGAATTAAACAACTTGACGAGCAGAAAACCAGAATGATGAAACAGTTTAACGATCAGGTTCGTAAATACCAGAAATAATCAATCTCCACAAAAACAGGGAATTGTTTCTTCGTCAAAGAGTGCGATCTGATTGTTTTGAAAATGAAGCAAGGCCGAGTAACTCGGTCTGTCTTTGCAAAACTTTGCGCCTATTGGATCAATCATCAAGTAACCTTTGTGTTTGCTCTAATAAATCTTCTTCTGTAACACCGTAGTGTTTGGCAAAAGCTTTTCTGCCCATGCCATGCACTCCGGTATTCCCGCGATGATGCTCTGGGCACAATCCAATAACAGGTGCCAAGTCTCTGCGGCCTGCGTGTCTAATATGATGCATCTCACACGGAGTCTCGCCGTAACCCAAATGTCTACACAAACTACACGCCAATTGTGCTAGTCTGTCGTAGTGTTTCTTCTGTTCTTTAGTAGACATATACTGGGTCACACTAAACGTTTAGTGTGACATTCCACTCAGTAGCAGGAAATGGGTTTAAATGGCCCATCTTTTTCAGTATCCCAGCAACATGACCCGCGTGGAGTTATTTCGCATTTAATGACAGCGAACGATGGGGCTGCAACTAACATAGCTAATATAAAAATAATTGTTTTCATTCTGTATCTCTCTTTCGTTTAGGTTTAACTGCTGTAATCCCTACCTCTTCTTCCCTCACCCGTGCCAACATCATCTCATCTGCCATAGCATAAGCATCATTGGCCACGAATTTGTGTATTGCACCGTGCCGTATGACTCCACCAAGCATGGCAAGCGCTGCAAAAAAGTCCCTCATGTCTTCGTCTTTCATTTCATAGATCCATCTGGCTTGCGCTTAAAGCTCCTATTCTTACTGGGAGCCTCAAGACGCACTCCATCAGCGTTAGAACCGCCCTTAGAGAGCGCTTTGACGTGCGCTACGTCCTTACCCTTCCTAGCGACTCCTTTCGCGTCCAGAGCCCTTCTAGCGCGTTGGCGTTCCATGCGGTCAGGCAATTCGCCACGTTTCTGCTGCGTCTGGTACTCAACGGCATAATTTCGTTTTGCCATGACCTTCTCCTATTTAGTACTGGTATCAAGCGTATTAAACTTGTCGATCAAAATGTCATTGAGGTATTTGCCTTTAAACGCAAAGTTCTCAATCTCTTTGCAAGCATCTACAACCTTCACGGCGTCGCGCAATGCTTGGCTGTAGCCGGCCTTGTACGGGTCGTTGCCGTCAATAATCATAGTAATCGCATCTCGTACTAATGAGGAAGCCTTACGATTCTTGGCGTGCTGGCGGATCTTGTCGTAATGTTCTTGCGAGAGGTAGACCGAATATGGAATTAGCTTAGTCATGTGTTTCCTTATGAGTTGCGCCACGCATCAAAGCTGCGCTTGAGTTGATTAAAAAGACTACGCGCATCGGCATCGGTTTTAAGTTCTTTGCGTGACTCAATGCCAAGATAATGAATAAGCCATTCTGTGCAAGCCTTCTCGTTTTGCCCTTTCAACAGACCTCGTTCGTTTAGCCATTGCCAGAATTCGCTATCCCTGCAAACAATGCCAGCCATCTTGACGGCGTGGTCTCCGGGGAATTCTCCTTCTCGGCTCATGGGTTGATCGTCATCCCCTAGGCGCACCATCACGACTTGATACCTAGAGCCAACAAAATCGCGCATGACTGCATCATCAAGATCGTCCGGATGAATGCTTAACGTAAGAACGTAACCATTTTTGTCTTGCTTAAGACCGAGTTTGACTGCCTCAAATTGCGGATGCATTTGTTTTCTCCTTTCTTTTGCGGTATGACTCACGATCTAAGAACCCAAGCTTGACGCTCTCAAAGTTTAGGGTTTCCAATTTTCTTCTCCAGATACTCGATTACACCTCTGTATTTAACAACCTGAAAAGCCATTTGTTCGTACTTTGCCTCAAGCGCGTCATTTTCATCAATCTCTGTCTCAAGGGCGAGCTGTAGATTCTTTGCCAGAGTTTGCCAGTCAACTTTTTTATTAGACATATTGCTCTCCATCAGAATGGAATTTCTCCGTCATCATCGGACGCAGATTGTTTGGGAGCGGCTTTCTTGTATGGCTTGCCGGCCTTGATCGAGATAAACTTTTGCTCCTGATACGTCTTTGTCCACCCTGAAATCTCAATCTCAATTAACTCTTCGTCGCTATTGGCCATGAGTTCTTTCAGTAGGCTGCGTTCAATCTTGAGGCTGCCACGTACGTTTGGATGTGCGTCTGTTGTTTTGTGTTTGTTAGGCCAGAGTGAACCGCTATTTGGATATTCCATGTATTGCTCCTATTGAAATGATGCTTTGCGTGTTTTAAATGACTCAAGGATCTCGTCGTAGACAACCTTGTTTTCTTCTTTCAGCTTGTCGTACAACTGTCGGTTGGTCTGGAAGATTGCGTTCACGTTCTCTACAGATTCGCTCACAGTCAACAGAATGTCTGTACATTCCTTGAGGCCATTAGCAAACCCACCGGGATCTTTCTCGTCAATCGTGATCTGCCATGCGGCATCTTTGCCTTTGACTTTCTCAAGCTTAGGCGCTGCGGCCTTGGGTTTTTCTTCCTCGACTGGGGGCGCAGAATCTAGCGCGTCATGTTCCACAATCTCCATTGCCGTGACCCATAAGTAGCGTCTGAGGTAAGTTTGTACGGCACCTAGGTTTTGCACCTCATGGCAGCCTTTCAGCGCCGCTGTAGACATTGGGCTTTGAATGACAACTTCACCGCCGCCATCAGTATCTATGATGGTCAGTGTGGCAAACTCAACCCCGTAGCTGATAATCCCGCACAGTCCAATCTCGGCAAAGATATTCTGCGTGACAGGCAGAAAATCATCGAGCTGCATATAGGAATATCCGGCAAACTTGTTGTGCCCGCTCTTGCCAATTTTCGTTGCTTGCAGCTTAACGCGTGCTTGCATTAGTTTCTTGTAAACGCTCATGCGTCTCTCCCTGAGTTGTATGCTTTCCATTGGCTGCAGAAATCCCGAACCTGACAGTAATTCTGACAGCGTGTTCTTTCTCCTTCCCTCACCTCTATGGCAAATCCTTTACCTGATTGCTCTAGCACAGTATCGGCCTCTTCTTTGCTGTAGCAAATCTGCTTGGCACGTATACCACCGATCTTCTTGATTGCCCAAGTGGTCTGCTTCTCCCACATATCTTCTGGCGTACATTCAGGCAAGTCTTCGTTCGTCTCTGCTGCAAACAAAGCTTCAGAGTGCTTCTTAATGAGGCCACGAATAAACTCCGTGCGATCATCATATGGCCAAACATCAATTGCAATCTCTTTGACTGGTGCATTAGGATAGGCTTCTTTTGCTTCTGCCTCTCGGCGTGTCCAGTCACGGATAATTGCCACAATACTCAATCCCGTCACAGGCACTTTCTTACCTGTCTCCACTAGCCATGCGTAGATATTAAGTTGTTGCTCCCACTCTACTTTCTGATTCATTACTGACCATGCGGCTACTGTCTTGTAGTCAGAGACGTGGATGCCATTCTCGTTCGTTATCTGAAGATCAATAGCGCCTGAGATTGACCATCCGTCTAATATGGCATGAAGTCTTTCTTCGACCAAGTGATTAGCGTCCTTGCCATGTTCTAGTACAGCGTGGATAGCCGTACCAAAGATAGCCCAGATACGATCAGCTACATCTTCCTCAAGGTACTCTTCGTTCAGGCGCTTGAGCTGAACAATACGTGGACTGTTAATGAGCTCAGTCGCTGAGATGTTGGATCCACCTTTTGTGTATGTGGGACGCCGAAGGACGTTGACAAAGGTTTCTGGGAGGTTGTGTTTATTCGTTAGACGCATTGTCTTGCTCCTCAACATACTTCATAGCTGCTGCCCACGCTTCCCGCCAGATATGTATGGCTGCGTCATCAGGGAATGAGATACCTTTAAACCGTTCGTGAAAAGCATCTTCACATTGAATAGAGAATGCTTTCATTTCATCTCCCTCGTGACTGACAATAGCTCAGAAGCAAGCTCCATTAATTTAATGGCAGTAACCTTTGCTTTCTCAAAGTCTTTTTTATTGACTAGCTGATGATATAACTGGAGTCGTTGATCCATGCGGATCAGAATCTCGCTGTAGTCCATAATGCTCTCCTGTGTTAACCTCGTATAACATCTGTCTCCAAACAGATTAGGTACATCATAATTCATGTGTTGCAAGGATGTCAAGTATGTCATGCAAATTATTTTACGGAATTGATCCGGGTAGCTCTTCTGGGGCATGGGGCGCACTCAATGCCGATGGATCGTTTGTCGGATGCGGGGAGCTTCCTGTGCAAGACGGTCGGATTCTAGCTATAGACTTGTACAAGTTATTGGACAATCCAGAAAAGATTGCCATAGAGGATGTATGGGTGAGGCCGGGGCAGGGTATTGCTTCGTCAGGCAAGTTTATGAGGGCGGTTGGGTCTATAGAGGCCGTGGCGGCACTGACTGGGGTAAGTGTCTCAATGGTACGGCCTCAAGTTTGGAAGAAGCATCACGGGCTCATTGGCACAGAAAAGAGCGCCAGTTTAGAGTTAGCTAGGACGTTGTGGCCAGATGCGCCGCTGAAGTTGGCTAAACACCACGGACGCGCTGATTCTTTGCTTATATGCCTATGGATGTTGCAGCGATAGATTGTTTTTGTTATATTGTCCATACCAAGACCCTCCTTGGTCTGTTTCTCCGACAGGTTGTTCTCCTTAGTGCCTCCCCTAGAATCCCCTCTCCTATCTGGTCAGGGGATTCTTCTTTGTGGTATCTTTAATTTGTGGGGTCAGGCGTTAGCGGCCTGACATGGCGCACAAAAGTTTACAGGCCAACTCCCTTGGCAGGCGGTCGCACTTAAACCTTGTGCAATTTTGCGTTATTTGATTCAATGGAAATCCTGCTTTATGGAAGCCCACACTTTACTTTTGTTTTAAAGTTGTTTAGAATGTAGTCATTGATGGGCTGGTAATCCATCATAGTTAAGCGAAACGACCCGAACCTTTATTGAAGGAGCGGGCTTCGTCAAAGCTGTAGGAAGGTGTCGCTTCACCCCTATATGCGGCAACCAAGCCTAAAGCTCGTATCTTTCAATAAGGGTTTTTTTATTGGGCGTCGCAAACACCTTTTGCAATAGTCTATCGGGAAAAGGCTTCAGACCTAGGGTAAAGGAAATGAGTATCTGCACCGCGTCGTGGCGACAGTGAAAGTGTAGTTCCCAAGGAGCAGAGTCACTACAGTTCTGGATTGCAAAATATGTTCCGCACAGAAGACTGCCCAAGCGGACGAGTAGGGATGCAGTGAAGTGAGATATGCTGCCTTGGATGGCAACACTAATCCGATCCTTCAGTGAGACGGTAACGGTGGCGGATGTAGCTTTGCGTTCCGGCAACTTGGTTAGGCAACGCTCCGTGATGGGGGGATAATGCTGGGACATAGGACGTTGCGAACATCTTTAAACGTCCACCGATTGATCGGTTAATAGCATGGAGGAGTCTACTAGACCCCTTTAGGTATGTTTTGACGCCTAACGTTAGACAACTACGAACTGCTTTGCCATATGTTAAATCTGGATTCTTCTTGAGAGCGAGGAAATCATGCGAAGTAATATGGAGATAGCGCAAGAGTTACGACAAATTAGACGCGACTTTGAGCAACACGCGCAGGCCGGTAGAACATACTTGTTTTGTTCGTACTCAGACAAAGAGACAGTCAAATCTCTTGGAGGGATATGGGATGCAGCCAGAAGCCAATGGTATGTACCTCATGGCAAAAGCCTCTTGCGATTCAAAAAATGGTTAGAAAGAACACCTACCGTCAATAAGACATCTGGCAAGTTTTTAGTCAGTAAATACAAGAATTCTGCAGCACACTACTGGACTGGATCTGATACGGCTTGTAAGCTTTACTCCACCGGTAGCATGAATAAAAAGAAATACAAGACAAGCGACACAAGCCTTGGCAAAAAGATCTGTCATATGTGTCAAGTGAATAATAAAAAATTACTTAGCGAGCGTGTAGATACAGAATACGAGTAAGCAAAGGAAGAATTCGTTACTTCATTACCAATGTTATAAGCTGTACAAAATAACAGTATTGCAAACGCCAGAACACAGGTATAGAATTCACGGACACGGTTGAGGGATCGTGCCTAACAGGGGATAGCATGAACACACACAAATACATTGCCGACTGCACTCGCAGCGGTATCCGCACGTCCAAAGGATCACAATGTTAATTTCAAACATCACGCTAAATAAGCAAACACAGTCACGCGTAGCTATTTCTCAAGACACGGTTGCTGAGTATGCTGAAGATATGATTGCAGGCCAGACGTTTCCGCCGATCACGGTGTTCTTTGACGGCATAGAGAACTATTTGGTAGATGGGTATCACAGATATTTTGCATACAAGAAGGCCGGCATTGATAGCGTAGAAGTCAATGTTCTGAATGGCACCTTGCGTGATGCCGTACTGTATGCCGTAGGGGTCAATGACGATCATGGCTTGCGTCGTTCTAACGAAGACAAACGTAAGGCTGTACTGACACTGTTTGATGATATGGAATGGGCAGAATGGACAGACGCAATCATTGCTAAGAAGTGTAAAGTCTCGGCAACTTTTGTTGGGCGTATCCGTAAGTCTCTTGACCTTGAGCGCACAGAAAAGAAATACGTCAACAAACATGGGCAAGAGAAAACAATTAACGTTGGGAACCTTGGCACAAGACCCGTCATACATCCAGAGCCACCCCAAGAAGATGAGCAAATGCAAGAGCTTGCCAACGCCAATGTCGAACTGGCAGAAGAGCTTGCCACATTGAAGGATCGACTAGCGCTGAAGGTCATGGACATACCAGAGGAGGAAAAGCACGACATCGAAGAGACTATGGCAGAATTACGTGCCACGGTAAAGATGCAGGAGGCAGAGATTGCGGCACTCAAATCTTCAAGAGATCAACTCTTGGCAAAGAATTCAGAGATGCTTAAGCAATTGGCATACTGGAAGAAGCAAGCAGAAAAGGCAGCAGCATAAACTCACCCGAAGTCCGGCGGTATCCGGTCAGGAGATATAAATGCTTAACCTAAGAGAGCATCAAGAGTACGCATTAAAGCAGATAGAAGAAGGGTTTAACGCAGGGCACACACGACAGTTTCTATATGGCCCAACAGGGGTTGGCAAGACAGAATGTGCCATCGCCATCATGCAAGAGTATGCAAGCAAGCATCAGCGTTGTGCAATGGTCATGGATCGGGTGGTGCTTGTCGAGCAAACCAGTCTCAGGCTTGGCAAGTACCAGATTGAACACGGTGTCATGCAAGCAGGGCATTGGAGATATAGACCTAGCGAGCGTATACAAATCTGTTCTATACAGACTTTGGCGCGGCGCAACAAAATAACGACACCAGACTTACTTATTTACGATGAGGCACACGTTCTACATAAGTCTATGTTGGACTACATCAAAGAAAACCCCCAGATGCGTGTCATAGGCTTATCTGCCACGCCTTTTACCAAAGGTCTAAGTAGTCTCTACACCAATGTCGTGAATTCTACGTCTACAGAAGCGCTGATAGGCAAGGGCTTTCTGTGCCCACTCAAGGTCTATATCGCCAAAGAAATCGACATGAGCGGGGCTAAGAAACTAGCGGGTGAATGGGCGGCAGACGAAGTAGCTAGCCGAGGCATGAAGATCACTGGGGACATTGTTTCAGAGTGGGTGAAAAAGACCTACGAAGTATTCGGTGAGCCACGCAAGACCATCGTGTTCTGTTCTGGCGTAAATCACGGCAAAGATCTAGAGAAACAATTTAATGCGGCAGGGTACAACTTCGTGTCGATCTCTTACAAAGAGGACGATGAGTTCAAGCGCCAGACTATTGAACAGTTCTCTAAGCCAGACTCAAGGATTCACGGCCTCATTGCCACCGATATTCTGACAAAAGGCTTCGACGTAAGTGATGTCATGATTGGCGTATCAGCACGGCCTTTCTCTAAGTCATTCAGCAGCCACGTTCAGCAAATGGGACGGGTAATGAGAGGACATGAGGGTAAACCCTATGCCTTGTGGCTTGACCATTCGGGTAACTTCATCAGATTCAGAGATGACTGGGACGATGTATTTGCCAATGGCGTTACGATCCTTAAGGACGGCGGTGAGGTAGCCAAGAAAGAACCTTCCGAGAAAGAAAAGAAAGAAGCCAAGTGTCCCAAGTGTGCAGTCTTGTGGACGTTTAAATCAGATACTTGCGGGTCATGCGGCTACATCAAAGTCAGGATGTCTACGGTAGAGACAATTCCGGGCGAGCTAAAAGAATTAGAAGCAGCAAACAAGAAGCTGCGTATCGACAATCAGTCATTCTATTCACAACTTATTTACTACGCACAAGCCAAAGGATATAAGCCCGGCTGGGCGTACCATAAATACAAAGAGAGATTTAGTGTCGATCCAAGAGGGCTGTCGAGCGCACCTGAGCAAGTCAGTCCCAATACATTAAATTGGATCAAGTCACGCACGATTGCGTTTGCTAAATCAAAAGCGAGAGCAGCATGAGGTTCGAAGATTTTGCACTCGCTCATGGCCTCATCATTAAAAGTCTCGTCATGCACAGATGGGTTCGTGTCCAGACGGTCGATAAGCCACATCACATGAACGGCAGCTATAAATACGATGGCGATGTCGCTTTTCTACAGAACTGGGCAATCCATGAGAAGCCTGTCAGATGGGCTCCAGAATCGACGTATAAGCGTGATCTGGCAAAAGACAAGCAAAGAGCTGTCCAAGCTGCTAAAGAGCGCCAGAAAGCCCAAAAAGAGGCTGCAAACAGGGCTGCATGGATTCTGAAGCAGTGTGCCAAACAAAATCACACATATTTAGACAAGAAAGGCTTTCCAGAAGAGAAGGGGTGGGTATGGAATGAGCTACTGATCGTGCCAATGCGGATCGCAGGAAATCTTGTGGGCTGCCAATTGATAGATAAAACCGGCCAAAAGAAGTTTTTATCTGGACAGGTCACAAAGAACGCTATAGCGACATTTGACAATAAGGGTGTAGACATTATTACTGAGGGCTATGCGACTGCGCTGTCTGTACGCAGAGCTTTAAAGGCCATGAAGACACGCTACCGCATCCACGTTACCTTCTCGGCGGGGAATCTGGTTGAGGTTGCTAGGGAATTCCCTGAGTGTTTTGTTGTGGCTGACAATGACACAACTGGTATCAAGGTTGCAAAGCAGACGCAACGTCCGTACTGGGTATCAGACGCTGCAGGGTTTGATTTTAATGATTATGAGGTACAGGTGGGAGCGGTAGAGGCAGGGCAAAGCTTATTGAATGTGATGAGCAGGGCGAGTGAAGATGCTGCTGCGTAAGAAATTTGTTTCAGGGGATTCTAGAATCTCAGACAGTACCTCATTAGCAAGCTCAAGCGCCGCATCAGGCTGCCCTAATGCTTCAGCAGAAACCAAGACCGTACCGTCTTCGGTTTCTTCTAAGTAGATAATGATTACATTCATGGTCGCTCCTTAAGTACTTCTAGTAGCTTTTCTAGGTAGTGTATACCTTTGCCAATTTCCTGTGCTGATTCATCTTTACTACCGCACCGCATAATGTACTTGAGAGCATTGCCTCTGTAATAGCCAATACGCTGCTCCAAAGGCCAAGTATCTACTACATCCCAAGGCTCAACACCCAGAGTTTTGTAGTGAGCGCCGCCAACTTGTTTAGCGTTGGCTGTCAATACGTTGTGTCTGTTCAGCGCCTCACGCTCCTCTAAGTCTTCTATGTTGTGTTTGTATATATCTTGTAATGGCGGGCATCCACTCACGGTGCTTTCCTCAGATTAAGTTACATGAAATAGTGGTTATCAAATACATCATGCTTACTGTCCATGCGCCGATAGTTAACAGTAACAACATAAGAAACCAAATCATATCCAACTCGCTGCGATGTCACAGCGGGGTACGCTAGGGTTCTCTCGAAGTAGATGTACTCGTCTACGCTCTTCTTCTTTCTGCTCTCGGATTCTTGCAAGCTCTTCTTGGCGTGGGTGTGGCACGTCTGGTTTGTTGCCGACGGCAAACACGCGTGAATAAATAGAAGATGTTTTAGTCCATCCGGTTGTGTAAATTTTCTTCTGCGCTCGTAAAGCGCCCGCTGCTTTTCGTACATATTTGGAGCTAACCTTCGCATCGATTGCGATATGCATATAGCTTCCTTTGCCAATCTTCTTAAGCGTTGCGAGCACAACGTCCGCGCCGTGTGGTAGTTGGTTATCCATTATTTTTTTCCTTTAATTTGTCTTCGATGGCATGGACAAGTTCACCCCAAGGGATTGAGTAATATTCGCCCCATAACTCATTACTTTCCCCTCTCGTCAGACCAACCCACGGCTTTTGCTCCGCACCTTGAATAATCTCACACGCTTTTTTCTCAAGCTCCATGACCCGATCTAGCAAAACGGCGCGGGTGTCGTAGTCGGGGTTAAATTCATCTTTTTCTTCATCCTTAATCGATTGCGCCAAGATATGACGAGCTTTAGCCGTTTCTCCAAGCTCAATTAATTTAAGTGCCACTTTCATTGCGGCAATGCTCATTTCGCCCTCGCTATAATTGTTTCAGCTAATCGGATTTTCATATCTTCTTCACACAGTTTTGCACAAGCTTCGCGTAATCGCTTTTCTTGTGCAGACCGTGCAGCATCCGCAACAGACCACGCAGCATCCGCAGCATCCGCAGCAGCCCTCGCAGCATCCGCACCACCCGCAGCAGCCCTCGCAGCAGCCCTCGCAGCATCCGCACCACCCGCAGCAGACCACGCAGCAGACCACGCACCACCCGCAGCAGACCACGCAGCAGACCACGCAGCATCCTCAGCAGCATCCTCAGCAGACCCCGCAGCATCC
>Ga0209284_10003826_pt1 | contig 17899 bp, 12 predicted proteins | sample FRY03_FD_187211 | JGI IMG/M metagenome (GOLD analysis project Ga0209284, IMG submission 187211) | Freshwater microbial communities from Lake Fryxell liftoff mats and glacier meltwater in Antarctica - FRY-03 (SPAdes) (version 2) | ecosystem: Environmental > Aquatic > Freshwater > Ice > Glacier... | reverse complement strand
CGTTTGATACCTCCCATACATTATTATTCATATATTTCAAAAATCCATATTTAGGTTCTTGTGTTATTACGGTGTTTTTATACTTATATCTCACTATAACAATTGAATTATTATAGGTTATACTTGACCCAGTTATAGAAGATACATGATTTGTATAGGTTGTTGAGTTTGTTGTAGTCGTTAATGTGCCAAAAGTTGATGGAACACCTACATTTATATTAATAATCCCGTTTGTTAAAAATGGTGTTGTTTCAATATAATTTAATTCATCTAATAGTAATAATTGAACTTCTGTTTCTTCAAGAAAATTCAAACCATATATTGTAGGTGGTAAAGTACTATATGTTGTATATAATGATGTTATTTCCCCTTGTGTTAATACTCTATTATATATACGGAAGTCATCTAAATACCCGTGGTATTCTCTTGCATTACTTACAGGACGAAGACCTATTTGAAAATTATAATTATTAGTTAATAAAGGATAATAAAAGTTTGTAAATGTTTTATTTAATACTCCATTTACATAACTTCTTACTTCGTGCTCTGCTAAATCATGATTTAATGTTTTCAATTCTATTACTAAAGTTATATGCGTCCATTCGGTGTTAAATGCGGGCATATTATCCGTTATATAATATAAAGTATATGTTGAACCCCTGTTAATTATTAAAACTAATTGATTTGTGCCGAGCCAATGTACTATTTGAAATGTATCCTCATTAAGTGCAGAACCAAATGGAGTTCCATAAAATACACGTCCATATAAATCACCAGCAGAAATAGACCAACACCAAAACGAAACCGTTATGCTTTGATTGTTAATATAAGTTTTTAATTTTGATGTATTGTTATCAACTATAAGAGCATCCTGTCCTCCTGCTCCAGAAAATAAAACACTTTTTTTTATAACAAACTTATCAGTTTCTATTGTTGGTGTTCCAGATGTTGTAGCATTTAACAATGTTCCGAACGAAGAACTATTTAAACCAACATTAGCAACATCATCAAACTTATAATGAACTATTAGAGATGTTTCAACATTATTATTAGGAAAAGATACATATTTATAATTATCATCTATATTTTGTATTTGCACTTGTGTTCTTGTGTATTTATAGCGTACAATTACGATCGGTTTATTATATCCCGTATTTGTCCCCGTTATTGTTGAAAAATGCGACTGTGTAAAGTCATAAATTGTAGAGTTTGTGTTTGTATTTACCGTGTTATATGTTGATGGATTGCCTACGTTTATCGTTGTATTTCCTTGACTTGTAAAAGGAGTATATTCAATATATCGTAAATCATCTAATAGTAATAATTGTATTTCTGTCGGTTCTTGCAAATTAAATGTATAGGTTATTTGAGATAATCCAGTATTATTAAGAAACGCTATATATTTGTAATTACTATCAATTAATTGAGCCTGTATTACGGGACGTGTATATTTATATCTTACGATTACTATGGCTTGATTATAAGAAGTTTGTGTGCCTGTTATATCACTATTAGCAGTATTATATGGTATAGTTTGCGTATCTGTTGATATAGAACCAAAGGAAGAATGACTTCCAGAACCACCTACTAATATATTTATTTTTCCCGATGTTTGTATAAATGGACTTACATATTTAGAATATGTATTGCTTAAAATTGCTAATTGTACTTCTGTGTTTTCAAGAAAGTTCATACTATATAACGTAGTACTATATAAAGCGTTATTTAATCGTGGAAACGATATATATTTATAATCGCTGTTTATTGTTTGAACTTGTGAAGCGAGTGGGCGTGTATATTTATATCTTATTATTACAATACCTGAACCACCGTTTCCTCCAATCCATCGTCCAATATTTTCACTTGCCCTACCTCCACCACCACCACCTCCAGTGTTAGGAGTTCCATTATTACTAAACCCCGTACTACTTCCAGCCCCTCCACCTATTCCTCCTGATGAACTATTTGATGTACTGTTTCTAAACCCAGCACCACCACCACCAGAAAAATACATTTTACTGTTTATGTGTTGTCCTATAGTTGCGTCTGTTATACCAAAAAATGTTTTGAAATCAATAGCATTTTTTCCAAATGAACCAATACCTCCATCGCTATCATTTGTAGAAGCATTGGCTGCTATACCTGTTCCTCCAGAACCACCTCCACCACTTGAAAATGGTTCAGATCCACTTGTATTTGATGCGGTTACAGTACCTCCATCATACCCTTGAATGTAATTTGAAATTATAATAGTACCATCTGCTTTTACTATATCTGATGTTGTTCCAGACCCTCCTACATTTGCTCCTTCTACTATCATTACACTACCCCCTCCAGAACCACCAGTTCCACCCTGTGTGTCTGTTGCATCTCTACTACCTCCTCCTCCGCCTCCAATTGCTTGAGTTTGTAAATATGTAAAAGATGAGTTTGTACCTTGATATCCTCTTTGAATTGAAGTATCATTATAATTATCACCTTTTCCACCTTTACCTACTGAAATATTATATGTTCCTGAAGAAACTATTTGATTTTCTAAAAAGATTAAACCACCAGCACCACCACCAGCCCCAGGTGCAGTTGAAGAAGTGCTATAACTTGTTCCTCCTCCTCCGCCTCCTGCTACTATTAAAATATCACATTCAGTATTTTCTTGAAATGTCATTGTATAAGATTTATCATATGAATAAGTTAATCCAAAAATATCCCACTCGTTTATCATTAACCAAGATGAAACCCCACCAATTCTCATTACAACCATATTAAAATATCTATAAGGTTTATCTAAATTAAAGTTTCCAAATGTTGTAAAAGAACCTAATGTATAAGTTAATGACGAAGTCTGGTCGTGTATTAAATCCCACGAACTATGGGTCGTATTATTCCACGCATTAGGATTATCACTCGCATATATTTTAAATAATGTAGGCAGAGAGGTTGTTCCATTACTTCTTGAAATAATTCTCATACTTCGTGGAATAATGTTTCGCCCCATATCAATATATAAACTTACACCGCTAACACCTTTAAAAACTGAAGAACCTATATAAGCAAATGGAGATGTTGTAGAAAAAGCACCCCCATTTACACTGTGATATAACCCGCTGTCAGTTGTTATGTTATCAAATAATTCACCAACGCCATAAACAGTTGTTCCAGTTGCTTCATCCCAAGTTAAATCGCTTGATTTTGTTATTATGGTATAATTACCGTCAGCCCAAGTTAAAACCTTATTCGGCTGTGGTGTTATAGGATATTCAATAGGTGTTGAACCCATATTATGACTTTGAGTTCCATCATTAATAAATGTCATATATTTATAATCGCTATTTATTGTTGTTATAGGAACTGATGGAGATGATGTTGGTTCTTGTATAACTAAATCTATAGTGGGTTCATTTATATTTGCGGTTTGTGTTATTTGTGGTTCTTGTATATTAGCATCTTGTATTATTGTCGGTTCGTCTATATTTGAAATTGTTGTAATGTTTTCAATAGGATTTTTTAAAAACTCATAATTTAAACGATTAGTATCATCATAAGTAGTTCCGCTGTCTTCACCTCCTCCACTTGTAAATAATTGATTATTTTGATATAAATTTCCTGTAAAATTGATATCGCCTACTACATTAAAATTCTTAGTAATATCAACTTTATCACGATATACCTGTATAATTGGATCTCCATTACATCGTATTTCTATTGCGGATGTTGTTCTTGTTGGTTCAACATATCTATCTATACCAAAAACATCTGTAAAGTTTGATAAAAAAACGCTACACTGTGATTTTATTGTTGTATCATTATTATAAATAGCAAAATTACAAATAGAAGAAGCATCTATTTTTTCAATATCTAAACTACCATTTAATAAAATATTACCTTCTAACAATGTATCCCCTTTTAATTTAGTTGTTCCATTTACTACGAGTTTATGAGTAAGTTCTGTATCATTAGTAATACCTATACCAACATTACCAGTTTTTAAGTGATATACATTGTCTATATTTGCACCTGTACCGTCATTCCATATAGATAATGCTACGTCTGCTTTTAATTCTGCTCTTTCTGCTATTGTCTGTGTTTCTTCCGCCGTTATTGTTGCTGTTTCTGCTGTAGATTTTGCTGTGTTTGCTGTTGATATGGCTGTGTTTGCTTTTGTTTCGGCATTATTTGCGATAGTAATTGCACCACCAAGTGTTCCGCCTGTTATAATACCAATTATACCACCAACACCCACTATAGAAACTATTTGTTCTTCAATTGCCCCGAGTGCTATTGTGTGTGCTCCTACGGTTTCAATTGTGGATGCTATTTCTAACTCTTGTGCTTTCAAAGGAATATATACGCCGGATGTTAAACGTAAAGGAACTAATGATGCAGGATATCCTATCCTATCGCTTAATTCTTCTTCTATTCTTTCGGTATAATTAGATGAGTTATAAGATATAACATCTGTATAATTAGACGAGTTAAGACCTATAAAATCCGTATAATTAGATGAGTTATAAGATATAACATCTGTATAATTAGACGAGTTAAGACCAATATAATCGGTGTAATTACTTGAGTTAAGACCAATTATATCTGTATAATTAGACGAATTATAATCTAAAAATCGTGCATAATTAGACGTATCAACATCTACAATTCTTATATTAAGGTCATTAAAATTAAAAGTATTATTACCCGCTTCATTCTCATTATTATTACCCAGTGCTCCAATATATGACATTTTGTATTTATTATTTATTATTATACTATATTATTTTTTTTTGATAAATTTCCTATTGTTCCGTTTAATTGTATATATTAATACAAAAATAAAAAAAAAATATAATTATTCTAATTCGCTTTCTATAAAGTCAAGCGTAGGGTTTCCATAATCTTGTAGTTGTCTATTTAAATTATTAAATCCTTGACTTGATACACCTAAACGATTTACGAAATCATTAGTGCGACCTAAAAGACTTATACCATCACGTGCAGTACCTAAAATATTTTTACCAACTGAAGCAATTCCTCGCCGGTTATTATAAACATTACGTCCAAAATTAACGGCACTTCGTCCAAAGTTTCCAGCCCGTCTCATCATTTTTTTCTATCTATCTATATATAATATATTATTTTTATTATAATAATAATCTCATTCTATTAATAACAAATAATATCATATCGTATAGTTCTTTAATTGTGTTATGTATTGATAAAATAATAAAATATATATCTTGTTTTTCGTAAAAATTATATTGTATAGTCATGGTATAATCCTGTGTATCTGTTAGCAATTCATTATATTCATTTATCAATTTAAATACTATACTGTTTATCTGTTTATTTTCTACTTTATAAAGAAAAGAATTGCCTCCGTCTTCGTTGTTATATTGTAGATTTTTAAAAGGGTGTATATCTGCTTTACTTTTCCAAAAAATAATATTATTTAAAAATACATTATTTTGATTTTGTACGGTTCTTATATTTTCAACATTGCTATAATAAAATGATATGTTCTCTACCTTTATAATAACCTTATTATAATTTATTAAATTAATTAATCCCGTATTAAATCCATTTACTGTTATTTCATATTCTGTATTATTTAATATACCTATTACATTATTTATATTTATAGAATTAATTTTATATATATTAGATGAAACTATTTTATTAAAAGTATATGTATTCTGTGCTTCATTATATGATATATTAATATCATTTATATTAATTAATTCTTTTAATTTTGACATAAATGTCTTTATTGAATAATTACCGTACGGAATAATACAATTTTTTATATTTGTTATATCATCTATGATACTAATAAAATTAAATTTATTATTATTATCATTAATATTATACATAGTATTTTGCATATCAAATGATAACACATTTATTTCAATATATTCATTTGGATTACATAATAATATACCGTCTTGATAATCTACGGTAAAACTTGATATGTCTTCGTGTGTTTGTCTATTAGCGGAATTAATAAATGAGGTAATAGTGCGGGTTTTATTAATATTCATTTTTATATTATTACTATATATTAATTTTGGTTTATATTAATATTATTTAATGATCCGTATTCAATAAATTGAGGTTCTTTTTCTTCAATTTTTAAAGTTATATTAAAGTCTATATTTGGATTTATGCCGGTATTGTCTGTAATACCTTCATTGACTGATATAGATATACGATGTATTATTTGAGGTTCGATATCAATTGATATCGGTATTTGTATTGTTTTGTTTGGATACCCCGTGTTCATTATTGACCCCGCTATAAATGATTGTTTTAAGTTTGATAAATCTTTTGTTTTAATAATAGATGTCGAGTTAAAGTCTAATAATCTAAATGTATAAATAACATTTGAATCGGAATTAAATGTAAATAATTTATCAATTAAAGAAATCTTACCATTTTCATTTAATACTATTTCATTTATTAAATCCCACGTGTATATACGGCGTCTATCAAGATTTACAGAAACTGTAAAAACTTGTGTAATTGACCCCGCCGATGTTCCTGTTATAGTCCCTAATGGTGCAGTTATAGTTGGAACTGTTGTATATAGTTCGCCTGCGTTTGTAATTATTATATTATTAATAAATCCATTACTTCCTAACGTACATATAGCCGTAGCATTTACTCCGCCTGATGGTGCGGGTGTTATTGTTAAAATTGGCGGTACTGTATATGATGCTTGTGTTTCAATTGTTGAACCCATAACGGCGGATATGCTTCCATAAACTCCCGTCTCATTTGTTGAGTATCTACTATGTAGGTGCAAATATTTATCTATTTTAGGCTTTACGAATCGGGTACTCATTATATATATTATCTACTATATATATATATTAAAAAAAAATGGTATTATTGAAATAAATTAAGATGTGCGTTCTTTGGTAAAATGCTATTTTGATATGCTTTAATTGACATCACGAGTACCCACTCTTCAACGTCTGGATATAATTCTTTCGCTTGACGTAAAAGAATATTAGTTTGTTCTTCGTCTATCTCTTCATTTTCTATCTCTTCCTTTTCTATATACATGTTCTTTATTATTACATTATATTTTTATTTTTTCCGGTTCTAACTCATTAATAAATAACTCACTGTCTAAATTGCTTAAAAATCGCTTACCGTTTGTCGTGTCTATTATTAATGATCCATATGGCTTATCTGTTGCGTAATCATATAATTCTTCGAAGTCTTTTATATTTATTACATTAGAAACCTCCTCATATATATCTTCTAAAATGACTTTTTTATTTTTAAAAGATGCTAATTGAAACACCGAACAATTTAAACGAATATTTTTAGGAACTGCACGGATACTTTGAACGAGTACAGCAAAACAAACGCCGATATGTCTGTTTTTTATCATAGCATTTGTAAGTACGGATTTTGTTTTTTTAGTAAATGCGTCGCTTCCTAACAGGTCGTCTAATATTATAATATTGATTTTAGGTTTATCGTGTTTAAATATTCTATTAAACTCTTTAGGGTGTATATAATCATATTGTTCTAATAAATTAAATATTTCTGGTTGTTTATCTAATAAAGCGTCGTACTTATCCTCGGGTGTTTTTACAAATATATCATAGTATTTTTTATATAAAAGATACTCCTCGTATTTATTCTTTTCTTCCTTTATATCATCTATAATTTTTAAAATAAGTTCATCGCTATAATCATCATGTGCGTCTTTTTTCATATCTAAACTTTCAAGTGATTGATATATTTCGTTTGCTTGTATGGTGGGAGAAATTAAATGAGTTCTTATTTTATATTCTGTACCGTCCTTCATAATTTTATTTTTTTCATAGTGTTTAATCATCTGCACTACAGTGTATGTTTTACCGCTACCACGTGATCCAATGTTCAACATATTCCAGTAAAACCGAGGACATTTACCGCAGGAACATTGAGGATAATTTAACTTATCATATTTTAATTTATTATTAAACCCGACGAGCTTCTTTTCTGTTATAGTCATTTAATATTATATAATATTTAAAATATATACTATTTATAGAATATTAAAAAATATGATTAATGCGAGTAATAGAACAACGGAAAATATTTTAATTAATCAAACTATGAAAAATAAACGCCCTACATTCAACGAAGCATTTAATAAAATAAATAAACATACTATGAATAAAACATCTAATGACCCATTAAATATAATTCATAGCAATGAACAATTATATAAATATTATGTTAAGGAAACTATGCCGTTATTAGATGTATCAAATGAAACATTCGGTGATAAAAAGAGTAATATGTTTAATAATACTAATAATAATGATAATGATAATACAAATAATACAATGAAAAAAATGATGCGGTTGATGGGTTTAATAGATGACGAGGATGATGATAGAAAAGATTTTAAAACGATGGAAGGTTCTGTAAATACATTACCTTTACAATCAAGCGACGGCGTAAATTTTCCATCATCTGCAGTAGATATTCCAAAAGGTAGGATACAACTTGTTCTAACTACTGAAGAAATAAATGATATTATAAAAGATTACGACGAGGGTGCTGTAGTTCTTTTAAATGAAATATTTGAAAGATTGATGATGCCCGATATTGTAAATGACGATATATATGATAACTTTATAGATCAGGTTAATAATACTTCATTTAGTTATATATTAGATAATACTATACAATATAAAAGAGCAATAAACGACTATTTAAATAATATATTTACACCGGACGATTTAAAGGATGATATGATAAATCAAAAAGTTATAGACGCAATATATGGCGATGGTACATATGAATATATTAATGCATTATATATATCAGATCCTGATTTAACGGATAGACTAACAGTAAGACAAATATTAGAAAAATACACGGAAATAGTTCCAAAAAAAGAACTCATACCAGAAGAAGAGCGAGAAATGACAACAAAAGAAAAGAAAGCAGGACGAAGACAAAGAAACCGAAAAAATAAAGATGATGAAACCGAGGATATATTTGATGAATTAAGGGACAATTTAGAACAAGTATCACGAGGAGAAACAAACAGAAAAAAAAAGCGAAAAGATAAAGATAAAGATGATGCTGAATATTATAAAATATTAGATACACGTGAAGTATTACCAGCACCAATTAAAGAATTTCCACAAACTAAAGAAAAAAGAAAAAGAGGTGCACCAATTAAGCAAGGATTACCACAAACTCAAATGGAAAAAAACAGAAATAAACGTATTGAATATGATGTTGATACAATTATTAGAACAGAAGAGGAAAACAGATCAAGAGATGAAAATATAATCGCACTTATTGCTCGTGAAAAAGCAGGAGACAATATAAAAGAGTTCAATAGAATATTTGAAGAAGATTTAAGAATATATCAAGATAATATAATATTTAACACATTCGGATAATAATAATAATAATATTTTTTTTTCTTTTACTTATAATAATAATAATAATAATAATATTTTTTTTTCTTTTACTTATAATAGAAATAAAAATAATAATACAATGGAAACCCCTATGACAAGTTTTCCAGCCAATTTATCATATTCTATTAAAACGTTAGCAAATTTTAGTAAGACTACAGTAAAACTCACACCGGACAGAACAGGAATAATTAATGCTGGTGAGACTTTTAGAACCAAACTACCCTCTAATAGTTTAATAGACCTTCGAACGATTTGTATGTACACTGACGCATCTACTCATTCCGGTGTATCGGATAATCTACATTTTCCTCGTTTCTCTTCGTCAATTATCAAAACATTATCTATTTACGCCAATAATACACTTCTTGAACGGGTTGATGGATATTCAAATTTGTATAATTCACTGTTTGATTTAGAAGCAGGACAAGACCAAGTAGCCAAACGAGGACTTGAAAACGCCGACCCTTCTGTAGGTTATTCAGTAGATACAGACCATTCCGCCGGAACTATTATTTTAAAAACTCGTTCTTCTGTTCAAGATGATACAGACATGCCTATGGTTGTTAATAACTGGTTAGGGTTCATATCTACCGCATCAACTCCGGTCATAGATACTAACGACTGGGGTTTAATTGAAATAGAAATAACACTCGAATCCGCTAATGTTTTATGGGCATGTTCTCCTACAGCGAGTGCTCCCCCTACAAGTGCCGGTGCAAATTATAGCATAAAAAATACTACATTTACCATAAGCAAAATCACATTTAATGACCCATTATATTATAATCTTAAAGCTGCTAAACTTCTATCTGGCGGGCTTACTGTGGGATATGATACCTATATTGCAAGTAAGACGGGTGCGGTCGCAAAAGGTACAAGTGTTAATATTTTAACGACCATAAACAGCACCTCTCTAAACCAACTTATATGCATCCTTGCACCTGCTGTTTCTCCTATATCAAAACTCCTTCTATCTGGGGCTGGTAATGCGGATGTCGGTGTTTCATATAATCAAGTTATGGCTCAAAATTACGCCGGACAATCTGATGCATCGGTTAATCATGTTTCTGCTGGAGATTTATATAATCAAAGTGCATATTTCAAAAGTGATGGTACTGGTCTTACTTCTTCTTCTTTAAATATTAATAATACCCCACTTATGGCTCAACCACTATCAGCTGCACAGGTATATAATGAAACATTAATATCATTAGGAAATAATAATATAGACCTTTCCGCAGGGGTGCACGAGGGATGCCGTTCATTACCTTTATTCTTAAAATATTATTTTACCCATATCGTATCACTTGAAAATATCTCACACGGTGGCGGATGGACTAAATCCGGATTAGATGGAAAAAGTGCGGCATTGAATGTATCATGGAATATGGTTTTTAGTAATACATCCGTAGAATTATTTACTCCCATTATATATGCTAAAGTATCACGTATAGCCGTTATAAATGAGGGTCAAAGTATAACAATTATCGTATAATACTATAATTTATTTTTTTTAATATAATCATATTATAGAATATAAACATATAATGAAAGATAATTATAATTTATTTAATTGTATAGAAAGGTCTTATATAAACGACGGCGTTCAAGGCTTACCAATACAACAAGGAAAGAGAATAGGTAATAACTTTCTTGATTTAGTAGATGAAAGGACAAGACAACACACTAAACATGAATCACATCAACAATTAGGAGCACATATAGCAAATTTAACAAATAACGCACATCAATCGCCAGAATTACAATTTTTAAAATGTGATGCAAGAAAAAATATAGAAGCATCTCGTTTTAATTACACATTAGATTTAATGGATAAACGGCAAGTAGATGTATCGGGTTTATTAATACCCGCAAATATGTTAAGAAATATACCAAATATAGGAATACATACAATGAAAACAAATATTCCATTTAATAAAAATATAGCCGAATTATCTTCTAAAATAGGTAATATATCCGCTGAAGAATTAGATAGAACATACACAACATCTAAAAGTAAAAACTCGCTACGTTATAAAGCAAGTCGTCAAAAACTAACACGTGAGGAATTGATAGGATTACAAAAAATTAAAAGAAACCCATCCGGACTATTAATAAAAAATATGATCCCGCAACAACAAACACAATATATACCGCAACCATCATCATTACCATCGCCATTACCATCATCATTACCATCGCCATTACCAACGTCATCACGTAGAAGACGACAACAGGAAAATATAATATCACCACCGCAATCCGTAGCATCACAACAGCAACCAATAAAAAAACCAAGAAAACCAAGAGCAACAAAAAAAGAAATAAGTGAATTATTATAAATGACTAATTAATAATATTATTAATGACTAATAAAAATATATTCTTTTAATAAATGGCGATAACAGAAGAGCAACGATTAAAGAATAATCAAGCAAGACGAGATGCAAGATTAAAGAAAAAAGAACAACCAACAGAAGAACCACCTAAAGAATTTCCACAAACAGAACATGAACCAATTAAAGAATTTCAACAAACAGAACATGAACCACAAGAACCAGAACAAGAACCAGAAGACCCAGAGATAAAAAGAAAAAAAGATATAGCAGATAAAAGAAGAATAACCTTAGCAAAAGCAAGGGAGAAAATACGAGATAGAAACGATGTAAAAAAAGAAAATACCGATAAAATAAAATTATTACAAGATGAAAATATAAAACTTAAAGAATTATCAAAAGTAAAAAAAGAACTACCACCACCAACGGAAAAGAAAAAACATAAATCTAAAAAATATATTAGCGAAAGCGAAAGCGAAAGCGAAAGCGAAAGCGAAAGCGAAGAAGAACCCGTACAAAGAAGACGAGAAAGGAAACATATTCCTGAAAGAAAACAAAATAACAATTTACAATTTTTAACACACCAAACATATGCGGAAAGATTAACACAAAAACTAAATGACAATATGATGCATACAATTATGAGAAATACATTTAATTAAAGGATATAAAGAATAAAATAAAATATATATATATAATAGAATGAAAAAAATTAAAAAACCCGTTGAAGTTGTTGAAGTCGTTGAACCTATAGAAGAACCCGCAGAACTAACAGAAGAACAGAAAGCAGAACTCGCAATTTTAAACGAAGAACTCGCAATTTTAAAGAAAGAACATAAAAAAATATATCAACGTGAATATATGAAAAAACGCAGGGAAAATGACCCCGTATTTAATGAAAAACAGAAGGAATATAACCGAGTAAGAAAACACTTTTTATATAATAATGATGCGGAAACAAAAGAAAAAAGCCAAAAATACAACCGAGAAAATTATAAGAATCGTATTAACTACAAAAAGAAATATGAGGAATTATTGAAAACTACGGAGAATAAAATATAAATCATTTTTACAATTATTAAATAATATTAATAATTACGGAGAAAAAAGGATATAAGGATAATTTAAAATATATATATATAATAGAATAAGAAAGAAATGAGTTTATGGGACATACTACCGGAAGATTTACAACTAAAGATATTAGACGAAAAGGAAAAGAAAAATATTAAATATGACTTTTTCCACCACATACAAAAACAAATGCATAATAACAAATTGAAAGAAGTTTTATATTATATGTTAAACGATGATATGAAATATATGAAATATAATGTAGGTGATAATATAAAAACACATAACAATTTAAAAAATAATAGGTATTATTTAGATGATGATTTAATATATCCATTTGAAAGAGATATATTTTTAAGTAAAAAAAAACATATTGAATCAATTATAAAAAAATACCCATCTATAATTATAAAAGAACTATATCCCGCTTATTATAATATAGACTTTAAAGAATTACAATCAATCCAACTAATAAGAAGATATTTACATAAAATAACTTATTATGAATAAATCATTTTTACATTTTTTAAATAATATTAAAAAATACGGAGAAAAAAAGTATATAAGAATAAATTAAAATATATATATATAATAGAAGTATAGGATAAATGAAAATAACGCAAGCCCTTAAAAACAACCTAATCAAATATAACATAAATCTCCCAGTGGATGGAAGATCCGCAGAATATAAAGATATAGTGCAAAAATTTGCAGTTCCTGAATTATACCGCCAATATCTATTTAATCAAGTAAAACTCGCTAAATTATTAATTAAACAACAAGAACAACGGGATAAAAAAAATAAACCAAAAGAACCAAAACAACCAAGAAAACCAAGAAAACCAATTGAAAAACCTATAAGATATTTAGGCTATATATCCGCTACATTTGAATATACATTAAAAAATAAAAAAACTAAAACAATAATTGAAAAAATACCCGTTGATATTACTGTTAAACCTTCTAAAATTGATGAAGCACTTAAAAAACTTTACGAAGAGGAACAAGACAATAAAACATTTGTCGCAAATGGATCAGTTGTACCGTCATTCTTAAAAGAAGAATTAATATCATTAAAATATAATTTAAATAATGTAAAAATAGGGCGTAAAATAGGAAATATACGTATGAAGGATGCGGGGGCGGGTTTATTAGATGGTTATGATAAGCAAGAGTGGGACACTAATACGGGAAAATGTGTTTTTGATTATATACTTTTTAGATATGGAAATTTCTTTAAATCTTTAGATTATGAAGAATTAAATTATATTTTTAAAGGCGGTATTAATGAAGGTAATTATGATTTAAAAAATGAAGAATTAAAAACTAAAAAATTAAATGATTTACAAAATATTATAACTAAAAAATACAACAGCGAAAAGGTATTAACTAACGCACACGATATAGAAGAAAAAAATATATTAAATAAATATAATAATTTAATTAATATATTAATTAATGATTATAAAAATAAATTATCATCAATTACGATCACGCCGATAATAAAAAATAATAATACAGAATTAAATAAAAAATATAGGGTAGATATTGATTTAATAGATAAACAATTTAAAAACGATAAAATAATATTAAATAAAAAATACCACGAGGACGGTTTAACAATGGAAGATTTTAGATATGAATATGACATAATACAAAATAAATATAATAATAATAAATTTCCTATTATAAATAAATATAAAAATGATTATAATTTATTAAATATATTAAATGAAGACGACCAAGAAAAAAACATTTTAGATAATAAATATAGTAAAGATTTAAAAGAATTACGAGACAAAAAAGAATATGAATTAAAAAATATTAAAAAAGACTTTATATATACCAGCACAATGGAAGCAATCAATAAAGAATATATAAAAGATACTGATTTAATTAATAAACAATTTATCGCAGATTATGAGGATTTAAAAGAATTAGAGCAAAATATAAATATAGACCTATTAACTGAAGGCGTATCAAGTCAAGAAATAAAAAGGTTTTGTATTCGTTTAAATCTTCCAATGTATGCTATAGATGATAACGAGAAATGTTTTATTCAATACTCACCAGAAAAAAGAAACAAACATGCACCGGCTATGATATACAGACTTTCAAATAAACATTTTTACCCTATCTCTAATAAGGCGAAAATACAATCAATAACAAAAAATAATAACATGATTAAAAATATAGATACATGTATAATTAAAAATATTATTACAATTAAAGAAGAAAAGAATATGGATAATATAGAATATACCGACGATGTTGATAATAAACTTTTAGAAACATTAAACAATAAAAAAATACCTTCTAAAATTAGATTAATAAATAATAAAATTATAGGGTTTTCATATCAAGATAAAACATATTTATCAAATGAAAATATAGATATTTTTAAACAATTATGCGAAAATATGGATATACCATACACAGGGCAAACAATGAACGATTTACTAAAAATATTTATCAAAGAAGCAACAGGAAATGAAGATATACACAAGAGCACACACAATCCGCACGTATATGATACGTTAATAAAAGCAAAAAAGAAAAGAACCCGACACGGTATTTTAGAAAATCAAGATATAACCGACCCCAATTTATCCGCCGTAGATATTTCAAAATGTTATTCAAAATGTCTATATGACCCAACAGAAGAGTGGATAAATACAGACTTTAACGATACATGGGAAGACTATGACGGAAAAATAAAATTAGGTTTATATTTTATTACTACCGAAGATATAACACTTTTTAAAAAAAGCGGGTATTATTCAACAGCAATAATAAAAAAAGCCATAACTGAAAAAATCAATTTTACAATAATAAAGCAACTTATCGCCAAATCATCACGGTGTAAAAATTATTTTAAAAATATTATAAATGTTATTTTAAAATATTCTTTAGATGATACTAAAATAAGTAAATTGTTTATAAATTGTATTAGCGGAATGATGGGAAAAAATGAAAAATATAATACAAATGTCAAAATATCAAATGATACCGAACAAATATTTAATTTCTTAAATACATATTACCATTTAGAGAATGGTATAATGATGGATAAAATAGAAGATACAGAATATTTTATATATGGATTTAATAAGAAAATAAATATTAACGAAACAAACATCCCGATATATATTCAAATATTAGACGAGAGCAACATTAGACTTTACGATATGATAAAATCCGTAGGTGGTGAGGTTGTAGGTTTAAAAGTTGATTGTGCTATAATAAAAAATATAAATAATACCTCTTATGATAGCAAAGAATGGGGCGGGTATCGTATGTGTGATGTACCAAGTTTAAAAAATACCGAATCATATGAAAATATAACTTTTACAACTGATGGCGAATGGATAGATTATGATTATGAAGATAGCGACGAATGGTGCGAAATAATGAAAATAGCAACAGAAAAAAAAGGGTTGTTATTACAAGCATCGGCGGGAAATGGTAAAACCTACACAGCAAAAAACATCGCTAAACACTTAAAAGAACACGGCGAAGGTGTGAAGATATTAGCCCCTACAAATAAAGCAGCGTTAAATATTGGAGGTTCTACTATACATTCATTTTTGAAATTATCAAATGGTACAATGAATAAAAAATATATAGAGACCATAAAGAACGCTTATAAATATATTATTATTGATGAAATAAGTATGATTACAAAAGAACTATGGAAGATATTAACAATATTAAAAAAAGAAACTGACATCACATTTATTTTATTAGGTGATGAGAAACAATGCCCTCCAGTTGAAGACGAAAAAATAAAAGATTATTTTAATCATCCAGCAGTAAAATATTTATCTAATAATAACCGTAATATTTTAAATGTTCGTAAGCGTTATGATGAGACACTTTACAATTTATTAAAAGATGTAAATAATATAAAAACTAAAGAATTTCCACAATTAGAATCACAACGTAATATATGCTATTTAAATAAAACAAGAATAAAAATAAATCATCTATGGAATGATAGGCTTAAAAATGAAAATGATTTATTTATATCTGCCGACCCTGAAGATGAACTAACACAAGATATATATTTATATTTAGAAATGCCGATAATAGCAAAAAAAACACGACGAGAAGGCGGGGAAATATTGGTTGCTAATAGTGAAACTTTCAATATTGGAAACATTGATGAAACAACTATATCACTATATACTCAAAGACCAGACGCAAACGGTGAGAAATATTTATATATTTATGAGTGTTTAATTGAAGATTTTAATAAATATTTTCTTTTAAATTATTGTTCCACAACACACAAAGCACAGGGCGAAACGATAACAGAAAATTATAATATTTACGATTGGTCTTTTATGTGTGAAAAAATCAAATACACCGCTATGAGTAGAGCAAAAAACAGCAAACAAATATCTTTTAAATTATAAATATTTTAGGAGGGTATATATAATTTAAAAAATAATTTCCATAATATTTTACCCATAATATGATAAGGTTTTTATTCATATTTTTTATATAATATTATAAGCCCTAAATGGTCGTAAATATTATTATAATTATTTATTTTTTTACAATAATCATTTAAAAATTATTTGAATTATTTACAAAATATATTTAAATAATTACGACCATTTAGATAATCAAAAAAAAACAATTAAAACTACAAAATATATTCAATATATTAGTATCATAATGATGGTGTAATTTTTAATAATCATTTATTTTTTTTACAAATTATTTTTGAAAGCAAAAAGAGACTATTTTGATATTTGAAAGGAAAAGAGACTATTTGAAAGGAAAAGAGACTATTTGAAAGGAAAAGAGACTATTTGAAAGGAAAAGAGACTATTTGATACTGGGGCAACTGATTTTTTGCTTTCAAATGTATTTTACAATTTGATACGTGGGGGCAACTGATTTTTTGCTTTCAATTAAAAACTCATTTGAAAGCAAAAAGAGACTATTTAACAATTTGAAAGGAAAAGGGACTATTTGAAAGGAAAAGAGACTATTTGATACTGGGGCAACTGATTTTTTGCTTTCAAATGTATTTTACAATTTGAT
>Ga0209284_10003824_pt1 | contig 17906 bp, 20 predicted proteins | sample FRY03_FD_187211 | JGI IMG/M metagenome (GOLD analysis project Ga0209284, IMG submission 187211) | Freshwater microbial communities from Lake Fryxell liftoff mats and glacier meltwater in Antarctica - FRY-03 (SPAdes) (version 2) | ecosystem: Environmental > Aquatic > Freshwater > Ice > Glacier... | reverse complement strand
ATCTATTCTATTATATACAAAGGTTCTGTATTCTCCTTTATTCATGTCAAAGAAGATCATATACCCTTTTGCATTATAGTTGTATCCAACACCAGGAGAACGAGATGGGCCTGTAAAAGTAAAAACCTCTCTACCATTATATCTTTCTCCATCCAAAGTAGTTCCCCATATTTTCATTGGGGTATTTTTGTTTGTTAAAGTAAGAGATCTCAATCTCCTCACAGATATTGTCTTTTCTTCTTCTGCAAACTTTAAGATTTTACTTAATACTGATTTATTATACATTTGGCCAAATCTTTTTATATACCCATCTACCAACTAATCCACCAAAACCACCCACAATTCCTAATAGTAGTGCCATTCCTATATTGTAAAGTGGCAATGTCCAAGTTGAGGTTAATGCAAATCCACTAATAAAACTAATCTTATTATCTATATTACTCATCTTATATTCCATTTTTATGATAAAGATATTCACTATCTTCTCCAGGATAAGAAGAACTTATAGAAGGTTCCCCAAAGATAAGGATTCTTAATAAGTTTAAGAATTCATCTGCTTCTTCCTCTGTAAAATCTTCTATATCTTTATCTGATAAATCTACTTTAGATGCTTCTACTAATTTATGTTCAAAGAGGCCTTCAATAGATACCGCTGATACTTCACCTTTACGGAACTTATCTCTCATCTCCTCATTATCTATCTTAAATACACCCAACCAAGAACCAATTGGTGCCTGTAAATTATATAAAAGTGATTTATCTTTGGTTGCAGATTCTTTAATCCAAGACTCTACTAAAGTAATTCCTTCTACTTTATCTTTATGTTCTACTGTTACCTGGTCTTGATACTTCTTCTCTAAATACAATTGAGATAGTCTCTTAACCACTTCTGGTCTAATAACAACATTATATGGGTTTCCTTCACCATCTACTCTTAAAATCGCTCTATTGGGTATAAGAATAGGTGCAATGAATAAGCTTTGTTCTTTATCTACCTCAGCAAATCTCTGTTCTTCTTTTCCAAAGTAAGTTCCCCAAGCCATGATAGCTGGGTCATCTACCATACTGATTGCGAATATTCCATCAGTATCTTCGTTTTCTATAATTAATTCAAATAGCTTCATATAATAATAACAATTTCATTTTTAATTATCCAAAAGTAGAAGCCGTATTAACTCTTCTATCCACTGCTTGTTGTGATGACATCTTCGTAGAAACTACATAAGCTTCTATCGGTCTATTCTGTGATTGTGCAATAGTTTCACTAATTGCTGAGGTTGGGTTTAATCCACCTCCTCCAATACCTTGTATCTGTGGAGGAGAGAATGAAGGAATAGAAGGTGTTGAACCTCCACCACCACCACCTTTTGCTCCTGGCATCTGTGGTAATTTAGTTGATACTATCTTTTTAACATTTGCTAAACCAGCAGCAATAACTCCTGCTGCAGCAATTGCTCCAAAGATTCCACCTTGAGCCAACGCTTTAGTTGCACCAGCATACGTGTCTATGACTGCTTGCGCAATTGATAATGACTTTCCTGCTTTACTATTCTCTCCTATAAGAGAACTCAACGTTCCGAATGCTTGAGAAGCACCCGCTAGGTTTGCTTCATTCTTAGCTTTATTTATCTGTATAGATGCAGTAGCAGTTTCATTATCAAAGGCTTGTAGTTGTTTTGCATTGGCACCACTCTCTACGAGGTTCTGTCTTTCTAATGATCTTACTTCTTGGAATACCCGTAATTCTTCATCAAATGATTTTTGTCTGTATTCATTCTCTAATGCAAATCCAGATAAAACCCTATTGATTTCATCTTCTCTCCCCATCATTTCAGCATCTTTTAACTTCTGTGCCGCTTCATCATCCTTAGCTTCCTGTTCTGCCAACTTAGCTAATCGTGCATCTTCTAACTCTTTCTCCTTAGCTTCTTTTTCTAATCTATACTTTTCATCAATCGCAAGGAGTTCCGTTCTGTATTCTTCTTCAAATCGGGTTAAATCGGTTATACCAGCAAGTTTAAGGGTTTTTAATTCTTCTTGGTATAATCTTTCTCTCTCTAATTTCTCTCTATCCTGTTCATCCATTAAAGATAACATAGCATCATCAAGTATCTTAGCTGCATCCATTTGGATTTTAGCTCTTTCTTCTGCTTCTTTTTTGGATTGTTCTATTCTTTTCTTAGCATTCTCTTCTAAAACTTTCGTTTCTTCTTCTTGTCTTTGGATTTCTTCATCGTGTTTCTTCTGTAATACTTCACTTGATGCTCTACTTGCTTCTTCTATTTCTTTAGTTCCAACACCAAAGAACTTAGCCAACTTGTTAAATCCTTTAGCAATTGTATCTAAATAACTAATAAAGAATTCAAAGATTGGAAATGCTACTTTCTCTATAAGAGCAAACACAGGTCCAAGTATCTTACCGAATGCTTCACCGGCTTTATTCAGTAATTCTTGTCCTCTCTCTGTTTTAGATAAAGATTCTTTTAGAGCTAAAAACAAACCTGATAATAAAGTTACTACTGCAATAATTGGATTTGCAGCTAATACTTTTAGACCTCCATCCAAACCCTTTAGAGATCCACCCACTAAACCTACTATACCAGGTTGAGCTGCAAGGGCATCTGTAAATCTTGATGAAGTTATAGTTGTTTCTTCTAACTGGTTTTCTAATGTATTGAGTTCTTTTCTTAATTTCTTAAACTCAACCTTATCACCATCTAACTTAGCCTTTTGTAATGCTTTTCTTGTTTTAGATATTGTTTCTTCAATATCTACAAAACCTTCCAATGTCTGGTCTAACGAATTGTTTAACTTTGTTAAACTATCTGTTCCTTTAGTCTCAACATCAATGGTTGCTTTGTATGTAGTAGTATTATCAGCCATTACATTCTCCTAAATAAGTTCCTAACATCTTCCCAAGTATAAGGAATTTGGTATTTTCCTTTTGCTATATCAACATCTTGACTCTCATTATGGAAGTCTGATAATTGTAATATGTCTATTATATCTTTAATCATACCAATATAACAATCTCTGTGAATGTTGTTATATAAGTAAAGAAAATAATATATGAAAAGACTAATTACCTTTGGAGACAGTTGGTCTGCGGGGCATGGAGTAGAAACTGATGTTCAATATAAAGAATGCATATCTCCCAACGATTTTATAGATAAATTACGAACTTCTAATGGTTGGCCTAAACACCTATCTAATCATTACGATATTCCTTTTGTAAATTTTGGTTGGTGTAATAAATCTAATCCTGAAATTATACAAGATGTAAAGGATAATAAACAATTCTTTGATAAAGATGATTTAATCGTTGTAATGCTATCTTATCCGTTTAGAGGTAATGGAGAACCACTACACGATGTTGCCTCTCTTACAAACGAGTTAAATGGGTTTAATTACTATATCTTTAACTCTTTCTATCCTACCTTTGCGGATGTACCCTCAACTGATAATTTAGAAATATCAAGGTTCCTACAACCTAATGATACTTTTGTTCCTATGCTACAACAATACGAACGAGATAATGATATTTCAGTATGGGAATACGATTTCCGCTATCCACAAACTTGGCAAAATACTCCATATGGAGATACTCACCCCAACTATTTAGGATACAAACTAATTGCAAATAAAATAAAAGAACTGATTGATGATTACAATACCAGTAGGGGCACCGAATAAACTATTCCAATGGCAGGCATCTTTATTTCAATTTGCTCAAAAGAAACATTATGGTGATGATTCATTATATAATTCTAAATTGGCTATTGTTAAACAAAACAACTACAAAGATGCAACCTATAATGATGTGGATTGGAACTTAACCATTCCATATTATATGACAGAGGGTATATATTCATATACAAAAAATACCGAGCAGTATAATATAGCAATAAATCTAATGTATAGTATAAAACAAATCTTAAATACTATACACTTTAATGAAGCTATCTGTATTATAGATTGCGATGTTATACCTCTCAAACGATACACAGGACCTTTACCTGCTGATGATGAGGTTATATCTTGTAATTTTTACGAAGATTGGCATATGAAGATGATGGTTGGTAAAGATAATTACCAAGTTATAGAACCTTACCTTAAACACGATGAGCACAATTATATTGACGGGGGGTTTATTCCAATGATTATACGCAGAGATACATTGGAAAAAATCATAGATGAAGTTATTGAGGTTTCACTTGATGTTGTCCAGCGATATCCTGATAAACCACAAGGTTGGTGGTGTGCAATGTTTGGTTTTAACGTTGCTTGTCATAATCATAAAATCAAAATGGTCTCCCAAAATAATTGTTATTTTCCACATATGAACGAGTTAGATGAGGGGAACCATTGGTTCGCTCATTACTCTTGTGACCCGAAGTTTGGGAAGGGTTCTTTTCCTAACCATAACATAAAGGAGTTTCCAAATAATTCTTTTTATAATACTATACGAGAATGGATGTACCGATAATTTATGTGTTTATTCCTTCAAGGTTGGACAGAGAACTAATACCTACTTGTTATGATTTACTACAAAAAGCAAACAATCGTAGTAGAATTGAGGTAGTAGTTTTTAATCAAGACCGAGAAGAAGATTGTTTCCAACAATTTCAGTTTCCAAAAGAGTGCACACTCATAAACGTAGATTACAATAAGTTCTCTAACATTTGTTGGATACGTTCTCTTGCATCCTTTTTTAGAAAACCTACTCATACTCATTTCTTATCTATTGACTCTCATATGCGGTTTGATAAAGGGTGGGATGATACTTTACTGAATGCTCTACAACCTAATTCAGTTCTTTCTACTTACCCACCTCCTTATGAATTATACCAACCACTAACTAAATCAAACTTTCATTCTCGTAATTGGTGGAATATAGAAAAGCAAGGTCCCTTTCCTTTTGTTTCCAAGCCAGAAACACCAACTGAAGATTACCTTAAATCAACTATTGCTGCAGGATTTCACTTTACTACTATTGATTGGTTGGATAAAGTTGGATACGATAAACTACTTTGTTGGAAGTGGGAAGAAATTGATTTAACGTATAGAACTATTGAGGCTGGATACAATATACTAAATTATAAAGAAACTCCCTTATACCACCTTTATAATCGTTCTATGCGTAAGTTAGATGACCACCAAGAGGTATTCCTTGGAGATTGCGATAAACAATTTCTACAAAAAGTAAATACCCACTCAACTGATTTACTGAATGGGTATTATGGTATAAACTTTATGGATTATCTAAAGTATTTTACTTAATTTTATAATGAACGAAGAAGTTATTGTAGAACGTTCCCTCAAAAGCAGCTTTTCTACCATGCTCACATATAGCACTTTCATATAAAATCATCTCACCAGGCTGTAAATAAACAATATGTTCTACTCCATTGTGGTCTATTAAGTTTAATCCCCAATCTTCACCAAATTCTTTATTAGCACAACCACATTTTAAATCTTTATCTACTAATATAATAGAAGATATGTGGTGAGTTTCTACTCTATCTTTATGCATTGCTAAAGTTGCATCTTTTTTATAAGAACGAATACCATAAATAAAGGTTGGTTCTATCTCTACCCCACACCATTGTTGGTGTAAGGGGTGTAATTGTTGATGAATTACTGAACGAAGGGTTGGTAACTGGTCCATAGATAGTATCGTAGAATTACCACTACCTTGAATAATAGTCTCTTTTCCTTGAAACTGTTCATCAACCTCTTTATCTTTCAATAATGAATAAGTTTCTTGTATTAGTTTCCACGTTTCATCAGGCACCCTTACTTTCTTAAATCCATTAGTAGTTAATTTAGGTATTTCTGCTTCTGTTTTAGGCTGGAATGGTGGAGCTACTCCATTTATAAAATCTCTCTCTCTAAACCAAGCTGTAATAATATATTTAGAACCTTCTTTAACATCACTACCTTCGTGCAATACTGTATCATCACCACTACCATCATCAGTAGTATTTCTCCACCATACTGCCTTTCCTTGTTCTGGTCTTACTGATAATTGTTTTTTAGGGAAATTAGTTTGCCCTCCTGTAAAATCATCATTAAGATAAATCATCAAGGTATGAGTTCTTTGTCCTGCAATCTTTCCATGCGTTTTTAGTGCCTCACCAATAAACCAATCAAAGTGTGGTCTAAAGTATTCTCCACCATTATACAATTGCCCTTGTATTGGTTCTCCTTGATTTACTCTCAATCCTAAAGTGTTCGCTATCTTTTCTTTTATTTCTTTAACCTTACCTACATCAATCAAATTGGAAGTAGATGAAGTTCTACTATTATCATAACCAACATTTTCAGTTCCACCAATTACTACTGTTGATTTTTGATTATCTGCATCTATAAGCTTAATAATCTCTTTACATTCTTCGGGTGTAAGAAACCCTTTAATTTCATTTATCATAATTTTCTAAATTGTGTACTTAAATATAACAAAATAGAATTACCATATATTATATAACTCTCTTTTTGCTAAAATCTTCTCTGTAATATAATCGCTCTCTAACAAACGATTTATTCTCTGGTGGTATTCTATATCACCTTTGGGTGTAAGCACTCTTAAATCATCTTTAAACCACCAATCAATACCACTTGTGTCTTGAACAAAGCAATCTAAAACCCAATTGGGTTCTATTTTTACCAAAAATTGTTCTATTATTGGATGTGGGAAATCGGTTCCATTTGGTAAAGGTAAATACTTTCCTAATTTCTTTACTACCTCAACTGAAGAAGGAGGTATAGCAATATCAATCCAATTCTTTTCATAACTTTCTACATACCCATTCAGTAGTTTTGCATATCCACCAAGGATGATAATTTCACCCTTGGTTTCTTTATTTAACTTTTCTAACAATATAATTTGTCATTTAGGCACATAATCCACTTTCTATTACAACACCTGATATGTTGGTTTCTATGTAAGTTCCATTTACTAATCCCCAATACCCAGCTCCTATATTTCCACTACCAACAGTAGAACCTAAATAAACAGTATCTCCATCAGTTGGATAAGTTTCTATTCCATTGTGGTATCTTGTAGTTCCTAAACTAGCATCACAAGCACTTTCTGCAGACCCTTCAGCTGATGCGTTTGTTGTAAATGATGTTAAACTAGGCGCAGGAGTAGGTGCAGGTGTTGGTGCAGGAGTAGGCGCAGGAGTAGGTGCCGGCGTTGGTGCAGGTGTTACATTTGGTGCTGGTGTTGGAGCTGGAGTTGGAGCTGGTGTTGGAGCTGGAGTAACACTTGGTGCTGGCGTAGGAGCTGGTGTTGGACTAGGTGTTGGTGTTGGTGCAGGTAGACAACCACTACAGTCAGGGAATGCTTCATCCCAATCATTTGAGTTTACAGGTGCACCACTAGCTCCTACTTCGTAACAAGTTGAATCTCCAGATAATTTAAATGCCTCCCCAACACTAAATGCTGTAATACTTCTAAAGTATAGAGTAGTTCCTCCTCCACAAGGTTCTGCGAAGTAGTAGATATAACTAGGAGTTGGAGCTGGTGTTGGAGCTGGAGTAACACTTGGTGCTGGTGTAACACTTGGTGCAGGTGTAGGAGCTGGTGTAGGAGCTGGAGTAACACTTGGTGCTGGAGTAACTGCAGGTGTAGGAGCTGGTGTTGGAGCTGGAGTAACACTTGGTGCTGGCGTAGGAGCTGGTGTTGGACTAGGTGTTGGTGCTGGAGTTGGTGCTGGTGTTGGTGTAGGAGTTGGTACCACTTCAACATATCCACTCTCTGATAATCCTTCACAAGAAGCAGAAACAAAGTTTACTATGGAGTTTCTCTTATACCAAGTATCTTCTGTTATTGCATCAGGTTGATAAGAAGAAGAAGTTTCTCCTACAATTTCAGTATAAGAAGTATCATTACTTGAACTAAACCATTGGTATTCTAATGAATGGCTTGGTAAAGTGTAATAATAACTAAATCCTGCACCTGTTATAAATAATTCATCAGGAGTATCTCCTAATGTAATAGATTGAGATACTGGTATTACTATACCACCATCAACCGTAGATACTGTTAGTTCTTTGGTTACTATATAATTACAGCCACTTGGATAAAATACTGATAATGATAATTCAGCTCCACCATTTTCTATATCAATAGTTCCTGGCGTATATGTGGTATTTACTATATTAGCATCATTAAAGGTTCCATTACCATTAGTATCCCAAACAAGAAGGTCCCAACCTATTGATGCAGTTGCATCAGTTGCAGTATAAGTAGAACCACTACATATAACTGTTAATGGGTTGATTGATACTACCTCTGTACATGCTGATTTAAGGGTAACACTATCTCTAATAACTGGTCCTAATAATTGTATCTTACATTCACCCGTTACTATATTGTAATCGTTGATTGCTCTTAAATGATAATAGTTTCCTCTAAACTCTACTATATCATTCAGTTCCATTTTAGAATACTCACCCAAAGGTATATTGGCTGATGCATCTAATAATCTTGTTGTTGGGTTGTATAATAAATCTATATAAGTTTCCCAATACTCAGAATATAATGAAGAAGAAGCTGGAACTCCATATACTGAATTTTCGTTAAGAAACAATAAACTATTACTTGTTACATCTGGTAATTGAGATGTAGAACCAGTAGAATAATGGTCAAAATATGGGAAGTATGGTTCTTCTCTAACAATAGATGTATCACCAATATCTGATGTCCAACCTTGTATCTTAAATGGTTCACAATCTAATAATCCATTATAGAAAAACAAACGAGGATTTACCCTTGCTGGGGTAAACGCTGCATCTGAAATAAAGGTTGGTATGTATATCTTAATCTTCGCCATATCTATTTATTATATTGAACCACTACAAGGTTCTCCTAATGCTGTTAAAACTCCACTAAATAAGGTTGGTGTTGTTCCATCCAAAGCACAAATTATCTGGTCACTATCATTTACCATAACACCTGATTCTAAAACTCCACCACAATCTATATAAGAATACATACAACCATCAGAAGAAACACCTGAAGGACAGAACATTCCCCACTCACTACAAGTAGTTCCTTGGTCTGAACCTGTGATACCTGTTCCAGTTATATATCTTAAAGGAGATGAACTAAAAGTAGTTTCTACTTCAAACTTACCTTGTGAAAAGAAATTGGTTGTATCGTTGTAAAACTGCTTCCCATAATCTCTGTTTTCTTTCTTCTTAAATTGTTGAGAGATAAAATCATTATCTAACTTATCTTGGAAGTTCAGTTGATTTACTGCCAAGTTATTAGCAGGTGTTACTGAAATTTTACTTGTAAGGTTAATGTATTTATTAAAATCTAAAATCTCACCTGTCTTATACCATTCGTTAAATGTTTCTACTATAAAGGTTCTTGGTTTTGTTTTAGAAGGGTATATAACTAAATTATACTTTTTCTGTATTCCTTTTATAAAATCAACGCACTTAATACCATTCTCACCAAAAGGCATATTGGCAGGTATATCCATAATTCTATAATCAGCTGCTTCAGTTAATTTATCAACTGTAAATCTACCTTCTGTATTACCATTTGGATTTAGAATTACTAAAAAATCAGTACCATCAAACGTGGTATAACCAATACTAAAATATAAATCGTTTATATTCTGTTTGCTTGTCTTAAACTTTTCAGTTAAAGTATATACCTGAGCTCCTGTCTGTCCATTTACTGAATTCTGTTGTCTTAAATAAGAATTGATTTGTGGTAAATCTACTTCGGTATAACCACTTGCAGTAGTATATGCTCTAAAAGTAAATTGTGGAATTCCGACTGAACCAGTTACTTGAAAGTTTAACTTCAAGGTGCATTCTAACGGAGATTGTCTTTGTAATGAATACAACGGCCCTAATGAACCACTACTCATTATATTATATGGGTCAAACTCTATACTTTGATAAGGTAAAGTAATCCAAGTGGAAGGTGCCATAATAACAGTTGAAGAACCACTAATGGGTGCTAACTGAACTTGGTTAAATGTATCTAAACCATTAACACCAAAGCCAGGATAAAATGGAGTTTTAAATCCATTATCACATACCATATATTCATTATCAAAGAATGATGATGATAAAAACTCACCTTCGTAGTTATATCCAAATTGTTCAAAGATTGCATCAAATACTTTCTTTACTCTAATTGCTGGTTTGAAATCTTGAACAGAAAGGGCACCATTATCTGTATCTATACCAAAGCCAGTTCCTATTACTCCTGATTGATATGCAATTGCTTGTCCATAATCTACCAAAGGATAAACTATATCTCCATCAAATAAACCACCATTGGAACCACTCCACGATTGTTCTATGTTGTAGATACTACTTGTATGGTTATAGATGCTAAGACTCGTTAAATCGGTTAAAAACGTTTTATTTATATCTCTTGCAAATGAAGATAATAAACCAAAGCAAGTTACTTCGTAACTATCTACTCTATTGTTGTTCAACATATTGACAGAGTTTAACTGCAAATACCCTTGTGATACTAATATACCATCAAAATCAAAGTATGCTTCTACCTTTACATTTGTTTTCCACAAATAAGGATTGGTGACAGAGATGTCATATACGTGTTCAAAGAATGCATTGTTCTTCTTTGTACCTGGCAACATAATCTGTCTTGTAAAATCACTTGGCAATTCACCAACATCAAATAAGCCTGTGACATTATCACTAACTGTAATTTCTTCATCTTGGAATGTATCCAACTGAACTCCATTACAAACTAATCTAAATGTAAATGCCTTAGCAGTTCTTAAACTCATATCTTAAAATTGTAATTTATATCCTTGTCCGTATTGGAATTGGAATCCGTATTGTATCAGCTTTTCTACTTTCTGTTGCTTAAACTGAACTGATGATGTCTGTATTGTAATTGGTGTTGTTACTAATGTTCGTGTTCCAAATGCATTTGTATAATACTCCATAATGTATATCTCATCACTAACTAATAGTTGTTTAAATATATCATTATAAGTTTCACTTATATAATCTGAATTTACTGTAATAGTTTGTTTAACATCAGTTGCATAATTCTGTATTGCAGTATCGTATGATTGATAAGATAATGAAGTTCCATCCCAACTACCTAATTGTGGTTGGTATTGTTTAGTTTCAGTTGAGAAATCTTTACGAGATACTAAATCAAAGTTAAAGTAATCAAACTGCCCATATCTATTCTTCCACTTAATTCTTATATTATCGTATTTAGTTTTACACTTATACTCAAATCTAATAGGTGTTCCAACTCCTACACTACCACTCGCAGCTTGAACTGTAAAGTATTCTAATCCACTTGTTGAAAGAGGAAACGCAGTTTCTAATATACCGATTGGTATATTTTGTATTTGGTTATACGAAGATGTATATGCGGTTAAGTTTAAGGTTGCTGAACCTAAATTGGAAGTATATAAAATTCTATTTACACTATAATCGTTTATGTTATCAGTTGTATTTGTATATACGGATAAATTACCATAAGATAAATCATCATCACTAAAAGATTGTGTTGTTGGACCATCAGTCATAATTGACCAAGGTTTAGAATAAAAAGACTCATTTTGATTTATAGTTTCACCAAATAAGTTATACCCATCTAATGAATAAAAAGTATCAGTTGTAATATGTGAACCTGTCTGTGCTACTGAACCACTAAACCATCTCCAATACCCATCAGCCTTAAAGTTTAATACATTTGATGCCAATTCTTGAACGGGTTGTTGGAATTCTGAATTAAGAATTCTTCCAACATCAAAAATACCTCTACCACTTTCGTTAGGGAACTTTTCTAATGTATATTGAGATGCAGTTGGCTCATTTGTATCCCAATCACCTCTCCAAAACTTTAAGTCTAATATATACTGAAATGATTGAGATGTAATGCCATCTCCATCCTCAAACAATGTAAAGGGTACGGGTGATTGAGTTAGAACGGGTGATGAACCTGTTGGTTGTTGAGTTATATTAAAAGCCATATCTGTATTTCTTTTCTATTATAACCAACAATAGAATAAATGTTATGGAACTAACTTACAGTAAACCCAGCTTGAGAAAATCTTTTATCTAACATATCAAATTGGATTTGAACCTCTGCTTCTACAACTCCATTCATATAATCATCTATGGCTTGTTTAACAGCAGGAGATTCAGCGGCTATCTGTGCAAAGGGTCTCTTTCTCATTTTATAAGTTCCATTATGAACATACTGGCCATATACTGCACCATTGGGTGCTATATCTATGTTAAGAGTAAAAGATTTCTTATCTTTACCTAACTTACCTATGTTATTTATTTGATTGGAACCTGCAATACGATTGAATAAATTACCAGTATCATATGCACGAGATGAACCTTGCTTATATGAGTTATAAGGCACACCAGGATTGATGGTTCTTAACACCTCTCCTAAATAAACCTTTGCTACATCTTTAAGGGTTTTCATTACTCACTTGGGTATAAATCAAAAAGACATCTGTTCTTATCATTATGGACTGTAATAGTAAATACTCCACTCCAACCTGCTAACCCATTGTTAAATCTCTCAGCAAAGGGTTCACAGACAACATCTCCGTTAATCTCTATACCTTCTACCGATTTCTGTGTAAAGCTCGTTAAATCGTTTAGAATACCCATTGTATTGGCGTGTATATCTACTACATCATCAACACCATAAAAGGGAACTACTTGTTCATTGGTTCTACCATCACTTTCGTTCTCTAATGTTTTTAACTTATCAGCAATAATCAACTGAATACCATACTCGGTTGATTTATCACCGAAGGTTGCTCCACTAATCAATACGTTCCCAATTGGATACATTGGGAACTCTTTATCATCAATACCAAAAACATCACCTTGCGATACGTGTGCTATCTGCGGGTGGTTCTTCATAATTGTTTTAAAGTAATCTAAAACATTATAATAAAGTGATAAGTTCTCTCCACTATTGTATACTAAATTCGCCATATCTTATAATTCTATTCCGCCAAAGTACTGGTTCGCTTGGTCTGGGTATATCTGTGTTGAATTTCCTACTGATGCTAAATACTGAGGTATTTGGTTTGAATATGCAATTAAGAAATCTTGCAATCTTGTTGCATAATAATCAGCATTGTTTAGGGCTTTGTTTAATAAATAATCAACTTCTGTTTTACTTGGTGATATGCCAGTTTCACTTTGTTGTTTAACTGCTCCGTTTGATTTGAATTGAACGGCTGAGAATGGTATATATTCTACACACCCATACCATATCAAAGTTGGTTTAACATATTCTTTTACCAATTGTTCGTATATACCAGTAAAAGGTATTTGTGCTTCTATATCATCTTGTAATTTATTATACAAGACAGTTCCTAAAAGGTTTAATATATACTTTTCTTGTGCAGTACGAACAAAGGGAAGTAGTGCATCAGCATCAATTGCTCCACCTAATGGAGTATTCTTGATTATATCGTTTCGTGTTATTAGTAATCCAAATGCCATATCTTAATTTTATTTAACTATTTCTGTATCGTAATTCTTACTAAAACCATAATCACTCGGTCTTACATACTTTGGTTCATCTTCCATTTGTGTTGTTTCAGTATTTTCCATACTTGTATCAACATCATCTTGCACCTCTTCTATGGTAGAATCTGTTTCTTCTGCAGTTTCTGATAAGATTACTAAAGGTGTCAATTGTTCAAAGTATAAATCTTTCTTACCAATACCACCTTCTATAAACACTTTATCTATTGCGTTTAACAAAAGGTTTTGGAATGGAAAAATTGTCATTGTTTGCATAATACTAAATGCAGTTTTCATTTCATCTGATTGAGAACTAAAACCATTGTTTGCAGTTCTTATACCAAACAATAAAGGAGATACTATACGATGTGCAACAAGTATTCTATCTTGTGCATACTCAGCAACATACTGGTATTTCTCATGCAGGTTCTCTGTTGGTATTACATCTATGGTTGGTTTGTTGATTGCATCATCGTTAAATGATACCATAAACCTACCAGCGTTAGAAGTTCCAGTAAACTTGGCTTCTAATAAACTTTCTATTGTCTGTCTTTCTTCAGGTGCAGGAACTCCGTTGTTAAAGTTTACCATTGCAGTTGGAAGAAATCCATTCTCAATGTTATTGACGTGGAGATTACTTAACTCTGCTTCTGAAATAGAATATTGTAATGCAGAAATCCAATCTGGTAAAGAGTAGTAATACCTATTTGGTTCATACTCTTTAATATAAAGTATTTCTCTTTCTTCTTTTGATGTTCCAAAGGTTGGTATTTCTATCTTTGTTTTATGTTTTCTAGTATCACTCCAATCAGTACAATAAAAGTAAGTTTCTATTTTAGATGATATTTCTAATTTCTTTGCTCTTAAAGTTTGGACTGGAACGTGGTATAGTTTCTTAACTTTGGTATGTTCTTTATTCCATACTACTTGGAATGCAGCATTACCATATAGTTTCACATCAAAGGATACTCTCCTTAAATCTTCTGGAGGAATCAACCTTGATAATTCTTCTTTGAAAAGGTTATCAGTTGTTGTTAACCCTTTACCATATATCAAATCTGATACACCTTCTATACAAGCTGCATTAGTGGTTGAGGTATTATATGCATCAGTCAACATCTCAAAGAAATCATCTTGGTCATATATTCCTACCGGAACCCAATTATATCTTGTTTTGGTATCCTCCATTACTATTGGCACTGTCTGTCTTGAGAAGTTTAATACCGAAAAGTTTTGTTCTTTTTTCATATTCTTTAATCAATTACTATATACTCGTTATCTGTTTCTGCTGATACATACCCATCGTTCTGTGTCAAGTAATCTTCTTTAACTATCACTTGTTGTTTATACACTTGGATACTTCCATTCCATATCTCTGAACCACTATCTATTATAGTTGCTAAATACTCATCACCTATTTCAGCAATACCTTCCAATGATTGAGAGAATACTAATAAGTTCTCATAACCCCTAAAGGTATAAGAACCGCTCAGGTTATACGAACTCGTTACGTTGGTGTATAGGTTATCTAAATGTAATGAAAGTTCAGTAGAACTAGTGTTTTCGGTTCTAATGGTGAATTCATTTGATTGGGAGATGTAATAACTAAGCATTATCTATATATTATCTTGGTTTATCTATAATATAACAATCGGTAAGAACTATATAATGAAAAAACCCCTACCAATAAAGGTAAGGGTTTTAAACAATCTAGAAAATAATATATAATGAAAGGTATATATTCGTTTTATACTGATACTATTGTTGGTGCTCCAATCAATCCTGCAAATGGGTCTGTTGTAGTAGAACCACTCAAGAATGCTGCTGGTAGTTTTTCTTCACCTGTCATTGCAATAGAATAACCATAAAGGTCTCCTAATGCTGCTCCAGTCTGAATAGTTCCTGCAGTTAAATCACATCCATTCGTTTCACCTGCTAATAAAGCATCTCCGTTTCTTGTCCATAATATAATTTGAGGCCTACCATAAGCCAATAGTTTTAATTGAGTTGTCATCTCATTAGTTAGTTTCTTCAAGTTCAAAGTTGTTTCTTGAGAGAAGAAAGTTGTTCCGTTTTCACGAGATGAGTTCACAGTTTCAGTATATGCACTTGTTCCCTTTAATTCATACTTGTAAACGGTAATGCCAGTTAAGTCATTTATCTCTCCGTTTGCATCTTTAGAGAATGAACCAGAAGTATAGTTGATAAAGTATACTGCTTGTAAACCTCCAACTGACTCTTTACATTGTTCTTCTCTTCCGTTAGTGAGTAAACATGCCATAATTTTTGTCCTGTGTTTAATTAGTTATAAAAAAGGGTGGTTTAATCACCACCCTTATTGTGTTGTTATCCTGCGTAGTAAACGATATCTTGTCCAATACCGAATTGAGTTCCTGCGGTGTATCTCATTATAACTCTAAAGTTTTGAGAACCATCAAGATTAGCCATGTCTAAAACGCGAACTTCATTTCTGTCTGATAATAAGCCAGTTCCAAAGAAAAGGTTAGATTTCTGTGCTGCTGCAATAGTAGATGTTAGCATTCCTGGTACATGAACAATTTCAATACCTTGGAAGTTAGAAGGCTTCTCACCAACGTTTAATTGGTTGTTGAATGAACCAACATTAACAACACCACTTAAAGCTGTTTGGTATGCTTTAACAACGTTAGTTGCTGCATAGATTACTAAATCTTCTTTTCCAAATACTGTATCAGGAATAGTTCCATATACATCATTTAGTTTAGTCAATACGTTAGTAGAATCTACTGAACCACTTGTTCCAGTTGCTAATACTGAATCAGCTGTTGCTGCAGCGATTGAAGTATTAAATAATGAGTTAAATCCTATAAACTGTCCGTTTACTGCAGTACCTTGCCAGATTGAAGTTTCAGTTGCTTCTGCAACTTTACCACCTACATAAGATACTAAATAATCTGTAAAGTTTCTTGGGATTTCATCAAAAGCAGAATATCCTAAAGATAAAGCTTCCCATGAATCAACAAATTCTTGCTTACATAAAGAAAGGTTTACTTGTAATTCTTTTGGTTCAAGTATTCTTTCAGTTATTGCAACTGATCCTGAAGTTACAAAATCACAAGAAGCATCTTGAACGATACCAGCTACATCCAATTTCTGGATAACTTCTTTAAATTTTACATTTGGTTTGATGGTAATCAAACCTTGGTCAAGTGTTTTTGCACTTAACAAAGCAGCTGCAATATAATCTGCTGCCGCTTCACCCGCATAAGTTGTAGTTATGCTTGGATTTCCTGCTGAAAATAATTCTCTTTTTTTCATTTTAATTTCTTTGTTAGTTATTGTATAATTTTGATAAAACAGAGTTGTGATACCCTGCTGATTTTACTTTGATTTCTTTTCTTCTAAAGTTAGAAGCTTCAATTGGTGCACCGTCTAACATTTTATCTTCTTCCATATCCTCAATGATATCTTCTTTGATTTCTTCAGCCATTGCGAGTTTCTTTTCTAACTCATCAATTCTGTAAGACATCTTTTCGATAGTTTCAACAACTTCTTCAAGATTGATAGTAACTTCATCTTCTGTTTCTTCAGTTACTTCTTCAGCCATTTCAGTTGGGTCACCAGGTAATGGTTCTGCTTCAATAGTTTCTTCTTCTAATTCTACATTCTCACGTTCGGTGATAACACCTCCCTCTGTAAAAATCTTGATACGAGTTTCATTTCCTTCCGTATCTCTTAACTCCAATTCATGCTCACCATCTGGTGCAGGAGTTTTAGTTCCATCTTCTGATACTACTTCTACTGTTTCACCTACATCAAATGTTGGAGATTCAAGTATAGTTCCATCAGCTAATTTTGCAAAGGCAAACTTTACTTCTTTTTCTAAAGATAGCATTGTTTTGATTTTGCTTAATACTGTTTTTGAGTTCATAATCTTTTTGGTTTTTAATTTAATAATATAACAAAGTTATATTGGTTTATACTTATTTTTTTATACCGATTGGTATATTATAAAAAGTGAGCTACATGTCTTATAGCATATTCTTTGGTTAATCGATATATAAATAAGTCTTAGCTACTGCTATAGTATTATATACTGCTTCTACTATTCTCCCCTATGATTCGGCTAAGGAAAAATGCAAGTATTAATTACATGTATTAGGAATGAATCCTGCTACTTGTCTTGATTGTGTTATAGTATTGAGTGGTTGGAACATTTGTAGTGTATAGTAAAAGCCAGAATTAAATGATCCAGGTGATAATATACGTCCATCTGGTAATACCATTGTGTTCTGATTAACTCTAAGACTACCGTCATTTGCAGCAGGGATTTTGAATTGTGTTAAAAAATACGTATTTGTTTTATAATTAAATCCAAATATATCAGAAAAGATACC
>Ga0209284_10003821_pt1 | contig 17923 bp, 19 predicted proteins | sample FRY03_FD_187211 | JGI IMG/M metagenome (GOLD analysis project Ga0209284, IMG submission 187211) | Freshwater microbial communities from Lake Fryxell liftoff mats and glacier meltwater in Antarctica - FRY-03 (SPAdes) (version 2) | ecosystem: Environmental > Aquatic > Freshwater > Ice > Glacier... | reverse complement strand
GAATCGCAGGATTCCACAGGAGAGCGCAGAGGGAGCAGAGAATCGCATTATTCCTTCGTGACTCCTCTGCGCTCTCTGCGCCCTCCTGTTTCAAATGCGATTTGTGTTTTAACTCTCAAGGAATTCATTGATTCGTGGTAGTCCTGTACATCAGTTGTTTGTGCCACGCAAAACCTTGCGCAACAATTCTCGTGTGATCAAAAAACAACCGCAATTCCCTATTTTCAACAGCCCCGTGCGGCCCTCATTGGGTTTTCTTATTGTTGGTTGTAGTGTCATGATCGAAATACCCTTTTACAAATAGTCTTCAGCGATGAATCGCACAGCAGTTCGTTGGAAACAATGCTCTCTACCGGGCACACAGACCTTACGGGTCTCATCGCTATCGATTCGAACGACGGCGACAACGCATTCGGGCCGGGACATGTGTAGGTCGCAAAGACATAGAAGTTGTTCCTGTACCATTTCGTTCCGATGTCTGAGACGTAGTTGAAATCGATGTCTGGCTTCTGCGGTACAACGTGCTTTGGCTTCAGCACGTTCTCAATGAGAGTTGCGGCCTTCGTTTCCAAATCTGTCTTGATAGCATCTGGAATGGAAGTTTTCGAAGTCTTTGCCGGTTTGAGCATCCACGCTTTTTGCTGTTTCGCCATCACGATCACTCCTTTTGGTTGTTACCGCAGGCTCATGAGTCAAGAATTTGATCCCTGTATGATAGTTGCCATTGCTTTCAGATTCATCCAGCACTCGGCCATCAAATTCGGTCAACAAGATTCGCTTACGACAGGCTGGCGGATTTCAGTAACGTCAGCAGCATCACAACTGGCGACTCCGCCTTGACGCTGTGCGGCGTCTTCGCTGCCATCTGAATCCACGTCCCCGGCTTCCCTGCGACCGATTCTTCACCGACCGTCAGTGCTGCTTCGCCTTTGATGATCTGGATGATGGCCGGAAACGGTGCAACATGTTCCGTGAGTCCGCCTCCAGCAGCAAAGGCAAACAAAACAACTTTTGTATTGGCGTCATCGAGCAGGACAATGCTCTGCTTGCCGGATTCGGGCGGCTGGAGTTCATCAGCCAGTTGGCGGATTTGAAACATCTGATCAGACATTATTGTGATCTCCCATCATCGCAGATTTCCTGTATCACTCACCTGCCAAGTCTTTCCCGATTCGACGTCCAGTGCTGTCAGCCATCCGCCTTTCCAGACTCCGGTATCAAGACAGATCAAGTACCCCAAATCCAGAAGCTCTGTCTGCGGCGTGTGACCCACCACAACAATCTTACCTGAACAATGCGGCTTCGAAGGCAGATAATCTCTTAACGACAGCCAGCGAATGGTGTGATCGTCCAGTTGTTCCACCGGCACTTCCGGCTTGTAGTTGGCGTGAAGGAAGATGTGGGTATTTGTTTCGAAATACGAACGACACGCTTCAAGAAACCGAATATGACCACGTGGTATCAGGTCAAGTTTCCCTGTTGATCCATACGAATCCAGTGCAGCATCACCGCCGCAGTTCAGCCAGAACTGAAAGTCTGATCGCCCTTCCCGTGCGTGGAGCATCATCTGGTCGTGATTGCCGAGAATCGGAACAAGATTGCATCGGTCACGGAGGTCAATCAGTTGATCGAGTACGCCTTTTGAATCAATGCCACGGTCAACATAGTCACCAAGTGGAATGATCGTATCGTCAGGCTGAGGATTGATCGCCTCGATCAACGCCTCCAAAGCGATAGAGCAACCATGAATGTCGCCGATTGCGATTGTTCGGCTCATTGTTTGTCCTGATTCTGTGATCGTTGCCGAAGGACAACGGCGAGTTCCAACGGATAGTCAGTCAAGATGCCATCGATCCCAACATCAACTGCATGTTTCCAGTTTTCAGGGACGTTACCACTGACTGTTATTCCGGCAATGAACGACCGTTTTCCTTCACTCCGAACCGCCTCCATTTGTTCCAACGGTGGCAGATATCGGAAGTAAACCCAATCGGCGTTCGGTGCGTCCAAAGCCTTTGGAAATTCCTCGACGTTGTTGGCGACCGCAGCAGTGTGGGCTTTTGTTGAAACGCTTCTGATCCGATCTCGCACGTTTGGCTCAGAGATGGTTCTGCCGAGGAACAGCAGCTTGTGCAGCACCTTGTGTGTTTCAGCCAGCCGCACTACGTCTTGTTCAACGCCTTCTGCTTTGAGGTCAACGGCAATCAGCACATCATACTGCTTGTACTCAGCAATCAGCTTCAAGACTTCATTAATGGTCGGGACTTTTTCACCAACGAACTTGGGATCGAACCAACTCCCAGCATCAAGGCGGCGGATTTCTTCCAGCGTCAGTTCCGAAACCTTGCCGGTGCCATTCGTGGTTCGATCTACTGTGTCATCGTGTATGCAAACCAGCTGTCCCTCGTTCGTTCTCTCCACATCGAATTCGAATCCCAGACGCAGTTCAAGGCACGCTCGGAAATTTGCCAGCGTGTTTTCTGGTGCATGAAGCAGCAGACCACGATGGGCGACAATCAATGGCGGTTCGGCTGCAATTGACATCAATGGAACAGCAAGAAGGCACAAAGCAGACAGTGCCACATAGAGTTTTGTATTCATGTGCCGCTTTCTGAATGAGATCAATCGTAGTCCTGTTCCGGTTCAGCCCAGACCTGAGCATTTCCATCTTCATCAATCTGGACGTGGATCGTATTGGCTCGGCAGCAGACAGGACAGTCCTCCACATATGTCTGACTTGAACCTTCTGTCAGGTCCAATAGAATGATGATCTCCTCTCCACAGGCATCACAGACGTAGCTGGCGTCTTCCTGCGAAGTGGCTTTTCCGTTACTGAAATAATCTGCTGGTGATTGTGGTTCATCATCCTGCCACGGCAGTTTTTCACCTGCCCCCAGCAGATTACACGCCCAGAGCATCACTGACAGGGATTCTTCATCTGCGAGTCGATGATCACTTCCAACTTCAATCAAAGTCTCTGGTGACAGACCGCTATTGGGGCGACCTTCCACTTTAATGCTTATTCCGATTCCGAATGGCCCTCGTGGACGGTGATTGAACTCCAGCCTTTTCAAGTCTTTGATGAAGGCTCCTGTCACTTTGTTGATGGCGACTGATTTTGCAAACTCGATCTGAGCCTTCGTGAAGAACTGGTCCTGCTGGGCCGAATGGCCACAGTATGGACAGTGGCGAGGTAGGTTCTCGCCCGTCAGTCCTGTGCCCGGCGTTATCTTGAAATAGCGTTCGCACTCCGGGCACTCCCGGCCAAGGGAGCCTTTCTCATCCCGAGGTATTAGGATCGAAAACCGATTTCCAAGCTGCTTCAAATGTCGCATTCGGTGACTCCATTGACTGAAGCAAAGGCCGTAGTCCTGAACTGAAGGAGCGTCATGATCATAGTAACGCTCACAATACAGTTCGCAAAACAGTAAGTCAACAAGGCTGCTGGTTGAATGCGTGTCGTGGAAGCGGTACACTGGCCTGATTCAAGAATTCACGCTGTTCCTGGGCTGGCCCCGGATCAAGGAGCATCGAGTGTTAGGTGTGGGCGAAAGAATAAAGAAACGACGAGTCGAACTCGGCTGGACGCAGGATCAACTCTGCCAGAAAGCCGGGATTTCGAAGGGGTTTTGTTCGGATTTGGAGAACGACAAGCGGAGCGTCAGCGCAGACAACTTGCTGGATATTGCCCGTTCATTGAGTGTGTCGCTCGACTACCTCATGACCGGGAAGGCCAGCGAAGAGTCGCCGAAGGACGTTTCTATTCCATCATCGTTGGCGAAATTCGCCGCCGACGCAGGACTATCCCTGCGACAAACTTTGATGCTTCTGGATATGCACAAACAAATCGTGGCTCATCGCAGCGCCAGGAAAAAGGATGGTCTTGAGGCGGTGGACTGGCAAAAGTTCTATGAGGGAGTGCGAGAGTTTTTGGAAGACGAATGACTCGTTGGGACCAAGCACCTGAAATCTTCTCCCTCGCCGATGAACTCGGCGTCAGTGGTGCTGCGCCTTTAAACAGCATTCTTGACTACTGCCAAAGTCGCCTTGAGGCTTGGGTCGCTGAAGCCGGTGGCGTTCCGAACATCGACGCCCTTGAATCGCTCGTCACGCAAAAGCTCCAGATGGTCTTCGAGGAAATCAGGACCGACGAAGATTGGGAGCGGCTCAAAGAAGTCTACGCACGGGGCAAGAAGGAATTCGTCTTCGGTGCGATTCGGACCAAGTTCGATGACGACGACAACTTCACCTATGGGGCTTTGGTGCAACGCAGAAATGCTGCCCCCACTGATCCTGATAGGTTTGTTGCCGTCATTGACTGTCGAGGCAACAAGGCTGCTCGTCGATTCTTCACTCGTTGGCATGAGATCGCCCATCGCCTGACCACTCACGCCGACATGCTGGAGCCGGTCTACCGCTCCGAACACGATCCCATCGAACGCATGATGGATGAGATCGCCGGTCACGTTGGGTTCTATGACCCGCTGTTCCAACCGGCGTACCAGCAAGCCAACCTGGGTCAGCCTCATCTGAAATTCGGGGCCATCGAGACGATCATCAACGATGCTTTCCCCACTGCCAGCTTCCAAGCCACTTTTTTCGCTTGCACTCGGCGACTGCCGACTCCAGTGGTCTACCTGGAAGCGACATTGGCTCACAAGAAGGAAGTGAAGCGACGACTGGCCACCCCAAGCCTGTTCGATGACGATCCACCGCCCGGTGAACTTCGTGCCGTGAAAGTGATTACAAACAAAGCGGCACAGCAAGACGGTTTCACCATTCCGACCAATATGCGTGTGCCTGCTGCTTCAGTGATCCATCGCCTTTTCGATGCTGAACCCATGACCGATGGCGACGGCGAAGAATGCTTGAGCCATTGGGAATCACAAGGCAGGCCGCTCGGACGCCGTGCCGTGGTGGTTGAGGCCCGAAAGGTTGCCGACCGGGTGATTGCCATCGTGCAGCCGGTGGAGGCGTTAAAGAAGAAGCGTGATGACTCGAAATCAGTGCTTTGGGAATGACAGCCTCTATGGACCGGAAAATCTAGGAGGCAGAGGGACGTGATCGAAGTGGACGAAGTGCGATACAAGGCCGACATAACCGCAGGAGCGTTGAAGCTGCCGGAAAGCAGACTCATTGCCGATTTGCTGCTGCGCCAAGTCGATGCCGAAGGCTGGAAGGACGCCATCGTGATGAAGAACGTCCTCCAGGCTCGCAATCCTGCCACAGCCCGTCGCCTCACCACCTTGATTCGTGGTCGCTTGGAAACAATGGGGCCTGAAATGTGGAAACTCGTCCGTGACGGCAAAGGCACGGTCGCCGCTCATGCAGTCTTCGCCGCCGCTGTGAAGCACAGCCCATTGCTCGGTGACTTCCTGGAGATTATGGTTGCCGAACAGTACCGGCTATTCAGCCCGGCGTTGTCGCCAAAACTGTTTGCTGATTACCTTGAAGGCTGTCGGGAGCGTGATCCCGAAATGCCGCAGTGGAACGAGACGACACGCAGGCGGCTTCGTTCATCGGTGTATCAGATGCTTGCCCAAGCGGGTTACATCGAATCAACACGCAGCCTCAAACTGCAAACAGTCCACGTTGCCGATCAGGTGCTGCGTTACCTGAAGGCGAACAAAGAAGAATACGTTCTTCGCTGCATTCAGGTGTCACCATGAGCGATGACCTCAACGAACGGCTAAACAAAATTCTACCCAGAGTCATCGGAGATGACTTCCTGAGTGGTAGCGGTATCGGCAACGAAATCGCCTTCTACATCTTTGACTATCCGCCTGAAGACGAACTGCGAGTCCGAGACTATCTCCGCACGCTTCTCGATCACATTCCTAAACAGAAGCACGACCTGCGAGTCAAGCACATCAATCTGTTCGACTTTGTGCTGGAACACCTCAAGAGCCGCAAGTTGCTCGACAAAGCCATTCAGATGCAAAGGGACAAGGGAGACGAGGCGTTGAAGAAGGCGCTCGCAGGTCCGCTGCATGAAACCAAGCTCGGCACGTTGTTCGCCGAAGTCGCACAACCCGACCAACACGATCTGGTCATCGTGTCCGGTGTCGGCAGCGTCTGGCCGCTGCTGCGTTCTCATTCGTTGCTGAACAACCTGCACGCCGTCATGGGCCAGACACCGCTCGTGATGTTTTACCCCGGAAAATACGACGGACAGTCTCTTCGGCTGTTTAGCAAACTCAAAAACAACAATTACTACCGAGCCTTCAAGCTAGTCAGTGGTTAGTTGTCAGTGGTCAGTTGTTGGTGGTTACGGGGGAGCGACTTGGATGACGCGAAGTAATTTTGAGAATTTGGAGGTGTATCAGCTTTCTGAGAAGATAGCTGATACGGTTTGGGAGATCGTGAAATTATGGGGCAACCTGGCACGAGATACGGTGGGCAAACAACTGATTCGTGCCGCGGATAGTATCGGCGCCAACATTGCAGAAGGCGAAGGCCGTGGATCATTTAAAGACAATCAACGTTTCGTCCGCATTGCGCGAGGATCTCTCAACGAAACGAAACACTGGCTCCGCCGCGCATTTCATCGAAAGCTCTTATCCGCAGAACAAATTGCCACACTCAAACCCCTCCTCGACGAACTCGCCCCCCGCCTCAACGCCTACCTCAACTCCATCGGCAAAACCAAATCCCCACCCACAACTGACAACTGACAACTGACAACTGACAACTGACAACTGACAACTGACAACTGACAACTGACAACTGACAACTGACAACTGACAACTGACAACTGACAACCATGCAAATAAAGAACCTGTTTGAACGAGACATCTTCCGGCCCATCAACGGTGTCGTGAAGGCCGATCAACTTGACAATTCCTCCGTCTGGCAGGAGTTGGATGAGTTCGTGATTACACGGGAACTCGATCAGCATTTTCGTAAGTTCATCAACTGGAATCTGGAAGCCGTCGATCAGGGGAAGAACCCTGATGCAAACGGCAAGATGGGCATTTGGATTTCAGGCTTCTTCGGTTCAGGCAAGTCGCACTTTCTGAAGGTCATCTCCTACCTGCTCAGCAACCGGACGCACACGCACGACGGGCAATCTCGCCAGGCCGTGGAATTCTTCGAGAGCAAGGTCAAAGACGCCATGCTCTTCGGGGACATCAAGCGCGCGGTGGCCGCCGACACGGATGTCATTCTCTTCAATATCGACAGCAAGGCTGACCACGGCAGCGGTAAAGGGCGTGACCTGATCCTTCGGGTCTTCCTGCGAGTTCTGAATGAACTTCAGGGATACAGCGGCGATCATCCTCACATCGCGCACATGGAGCGATATCTCGAACAAAAGGGCAAGTTAAAGGCGTTTCAGGATGCCTATGAGAAGCAGACGGGCCTGAATTGGAATGCAGAACGGGACGCTTACCAGTTCAACCGTGATGAAGTTGTTAAAGCATTCAGCGAAGCGCTCGGCCAAAGCGAAGCTGCCGCTGAAAAGTGGATCGACGGAGCCGAAGACAACTTCTCGATGTCTGTCGAAAACTTCTGCAAGTGGGTCAAGGAATATCTGGACTCCAAAGGACCACAACATCGAATCGTGTTTCTGGCGGATGAAGTCGGGCAGTTCATTGGCAGCGACTCGCACTTGATGCTCAACCTGCAAACCATCACAGAGGAATTGGGCACGATCTGTGGTCGCCGAGCCTGGGTCGTGGTCACGTCTCAGGAAGACATGGACACCGTGCTGGGTGATATGAGCAAAACGAAGAAGCAGGACTTCTCGAAGATTCAGGGACGATTTCACCCACCGTTGTCACTCTCCAGCGCCAACGTCGATGAAGTGATCCAGTCCCGACTGCTGGCCAAACTGCCGGATGCAAGGGACGAGGTAGCAAGGTACTTCAGCGAAAAGAATCGGTCGGACATCCTCAAGAGCCAACTTACCTTTAAGAACTGCGGCATGACGTTCCGGCAGTTCAAGGACGGCGAGGATTTCGTCAAGAATTACCCTTTCGCTCCGTACCAGTTCCAACTGATCCAGAGAATTTTCGAGTCAATCCGCAAAGCCGGGGCCACGGGTATGCACTTGGCCCGTGGTGAACGGTCGATGCTCGATGCCTTCCAGTCGGCAGCAAAAACCGCCTCGATCAAAGAGGTCGGTGTGCTGGTTCCCTTGTACGACTTCTACCCGTCCATCGAGAGCTTCCTTGACACCACCGTCAAGAAAACCATCGACCAGGCCGAGACGAACCCCAGCCTTGAACCATTCGACATCCAATTGCTCCAGGTTCTGTTCCTCATCCGCTATGTTGATGAAATGAAAGGGAACGTGGATAACCTCGTGACGTTGTGTCTCGATCAAATCGATGGCGATCGACTGGCCCTGCGACACCGTATTGAAGAAAGCCTGGGACGACTTGAGAAGGAAACGCTTATCAGCCGCAGCGGAGACAACTACTTCTTCCTGACAAATGAAGAGCGGGACATCAACAAGGAGATCAAGCAGGTTGATCTCTCCAGCAGTGAAGAAGCCAAGCTCCAGGGCGAAATCATTTTCGAAGACGTGCTGAAGGGCCAGCGCAAGCACAAGTTCGGCGGCAACAGCATGTTGTTCGACTTTAATCGCCGTTGCGATGGTTTCCCTATTGGCAATCAGAAGGACGGGGCGCTGCTGGTCTCGGTAATCACTCCGCTGGCCGACGATTACGACGTGTTTGACAAGGGCAAGGCGATTCTCGAAAGCTTCACCGAGGGCGGTTACGTCCTGATTCGTCTGGGTAATGATGAAAGCCTGGGCCGGGAACTGCGAACATACCTTCAGACCGAGAAGTATCTGTCTCGCAAGAACGACGGCACGCTGACCGAATCCACCAAGCGCATCTTACGTGACAGTGCCGAAGACAATCGCCAGCGTCGGGAACGACTGACCACGCTTCTCGGCGAAATGCTGGCCGCTGCCGAATACTTTGTGGCTGGGCAACCGCTCAAGCTGAAGGCATCCACACCGATGGCGGCACTCGATGAGGCGATGGAATATCTCATCCAGAACACCTTCAGCAAAATGAGCTTCCTCAAACGCATTACCACCGAGGCCAACAAAGAGATTCAGGCTGTCCTTCGCAGCAACGACATCGCCAAGGAACAACTCTTGTTCCAAACGGGTGAGAACAACCCCGATGCCCTTGAAGACCTCCGCAGTTACCTGCAACTCTGTTCGACGAAGAGTCAGCAGGTTGTCCTGCACGACATGCTGGAGAAACGATACTCGCTGCGCCCCTATGGCTGGCCGGATGAAGAAGTTTTGCTGCTGCTGGCTCGACTCGTCGTACTGAGTGAAATCACTCTGATGATGGACTCCACTTTGTTGCCGATCGACAAGGTGTACGAAGCCATCACCACACCGGCCAAACGCCGCAAGATCGTCATTCGTAAGCGGGAGACTTCCGATCCCAAGGCGATTCAGAATGCCCGCAGCCTGGGCAAAGACCTGTTCGCTGAAATGGGACCGGATGGCGAAGACGGTTTGATGTCCTTCCTGCAAGGCAAGCTGCGAAGTTGGCAGCTTGCTCTTCAGGGCTACAAGCAGTTGGCCGACACCGGCAGTTATCCCGGCAAGGATGAAATCACTCAGGGGCTGACACTTATCAGTCGGTTGCAGGCCGACAAGGAAAGTCGCAAGTTCATCGAGCGGTTTAACACCCTCAAGAACGATCTGCTTGATCTCGTGGACCATTACCACGACCTGGAACATTTCTACGATCACCAGAAGGCGACGTGGGAAAAACTCCGCAAAGCCCACACCGCCTTCCAACTCAATCGGCTCGAACTGGAAAAGGACGATCAGGCTGGAACTGCTCTCAAGCGTATGCAGGAAATCCTCACGGCTGCCAGTCCCTACGGCCTCATCAAGGAAGCCGACGCCCTCATCAATACGGTGGATGGTGTCAATGCGGCGCTGCTGTCAGGACGCCGGACACAGGCTCTTTCGAAGATCGACGCCCACATTGCCACGCTCAACAAGGACATCGCAGCCGCTCAGGGTAACGCCAGCCTGCGAGCCGCTTGCCTGAAACCGTTGGAAACCTTGAAAGAGCAAGTGCAGAAGCAAGAGAGTCTGGCCCACATCACGCAGGCCGAGACGGAAGCACTCAAAGAGTTGGATGCCGCCATCGGCAGAATTGAAAAAAGTGTGCAGTATGCAGTGGGCGGTGGGCAGGAGGGAATAGGGAGTGAGCAAGACGAGGTTACGAACCACGGTGGCACGAATGTCGTGAAAGAAGACGACGTGAAACCAGCAATCAAGCCAAGACGAGTCATCAAACCAGTGGACTTGGTAGGATCAAACTACCTTGAAACACCGGAAGCGGCCAACGAGTTTGTAGACAAGCTGCGAGATCAACTGTTGCAGGCAATCAAGAACGGCGAACGCATTGAGATCCGATAAAATTTTGGTGAATTCGTCCAGCGACAGGTAGCATCACATGGCTAAAAGCAAAGCACCACTGACCATTTTCGTTTCGTCGTCGGTTTATGGGATCGAGGAATACCTCGACCAGGTCTATGCGCTGTTGAGTGAATTTGGATACGAAGTGTGGATGTCACATAAAGGCACAATCCCAATCAACCCGAACCAGACAGCGCTGGAATCGTGCCTGCGTGCTGCGGAGGACTGCGATCTTTTTTTGTCGATTATTACAACTCGCTACGGAAGTGGAGTGGTTGACGACCAACCGGGAGTAACTCATCAGGAACTGTTGAAGGCGATTGAAAAAAAGAAGCCCCGCTGGATTATGGCACATTCGCATGTCGTCTTTGCCAGGACTATGTTTCGCAAGCTGGGAGCGAAAAATTCCAAACAACGTATTGACCTGTTACACAAGCTGGGATTCTCCGATGGCAATGCAATGAAGAAACTCCGCAAATCCGAAGAACTTGTGATCGATGACTTTCGTGTGATTGATATGTACGAGGCTGCCATCCGAGATGACATGCAAGTCTATCAGGATCGCCACGGCAACTGGGTTCAAAAGTACATTGACGACCGCGATATTAATCTCTTCGCGACGTTTCAGTTCTCCCGATATCGACAAGTGGAAGCCTTCCTCCAGGAACAACTTGCGAATGTCGGCGCAATCACCGACAGGGTCTCCGCTGGAGAATCGCAATGACAAACAGGATTACTGACGAATTGCTGGCGAACGGAAAGTCCGCGACGGTCGAATTCAAAGCTTCCGTGATTTCAATGGCGGAGATCGGCATGGTTGTGTGTGCATTTCTCAACACCAAAGGCGGCGTTCTGATCCTTGGCGTTGATGGCGAGGGAGTCCCCGATCACGGGCTGGCCCCCGATTTCGCGAAGAATGTCGATGAATATCTTCGGAAAACAATTTCGCCGGCCATTCTCTTTGATGTCACTTATGACGAGGTCGCGGAAGGTTCCGTAGTCTGTGTTGGAGTTCCCGCCGGTCCGGATCGACCGTACGTCTTTGAGGACAAGGTTTACATCCGGCACGGTGAGCAAACTTTAGCCGCCACGCCGGACGGACTTCGTTCGCTGGTCAATGAAACCAACCGTGAAGTCCTTCGCTGGGAACGTCGCCCCAGCATGCAGTTTGATGCGGAGCAGATAGACCAACGACTCGTCGATGAGACCGTACGTCGATCCCAGCAGCGAAGGGGGTATGAGTACCCGGCTTCTGGCGACTTGTTATCGAAACTCGAACGACTGTCGTTAATTCGGTCCGGCCAGTTTACCAACGCGGCGGACGTCTTGTTTGGTCAGAAAGTCTCACAACATCACCCGCAGACACGATTACGAGCTGTGAACTACGAAACCGACAAGTCCGACACGTTTATTGATGAGCAACTCTACGAGGGCCCGGCATTTTCGATCCTCGACGACGCCATGGCGTTCCTCAAGCGAAATATCGCGATCGCATCGGAGTTCTCCGGTGACAAACTCGCACGCGACACAAAATCAAAGTATCCATTTGAAGCTCTGCGTGAAGGCTTGGTCAATGCGTTTGTTCATCGCGACTATGCTGCGTTTTCCGGCGGGATTTCGGTCAGCATTTATCCGTCACGAGTTGAAATCTGGAACTCAGGAACTCTCCCCAAAGGGATCGCTCCTCGAGATCTCGTTCTCCCCAGTCACGCATCAATCCTCGTCAACCCCGACATCAGTCATGTGTTCTACCTTCATGAACTCATGGAACGAGTGGGGCGGGGAACCTACAAGATCGCTCGGCAATGCGGTGAGTTCGGGATGCGGTTGCCTGAATGGAAAGCGATCCATGCCGGTGTTCGACTGACTCTCTTCGCACCAGTCTCCGGCAGGATTCAGGAAGACTTGAACGAGCGGCAAAAGCAATTGCTTGCCGCGTTGGCCCCAGGCAAAGAGATTCGCGTGAATGAATACCTGGAACAATTCGGCGACGGAATCACGGATCGGCAGGCTCGACGCGATATTGGGCAACTGGAACTGTACGGCCTGCTTCACCGCATTGGCAGTGGCTCAAAAACCACTTATGTGCGCACGGAGAATCAGCCATGAGCAACCAACATCCGGACATGTCCGGACACAACTGGACAATGGTCTCGCAACCAAAACACTCAAAAACCGCACCTTTTTCAACCCTCCATCCCACATCCGGACACAATCCGGACATAACAACTGACAACCGACAACCGACATGAACCGTACCAAACTCAAAAACTACGCACCGCAAGCTCGCCGGGATTTTATTCAGGCGATGACGGATCGGGCTGCCTACTACGGACTGACGGCAAAGAAGACCGAGCCGGTCGTGGAAAAGGGTGACGTGGCTGTGATCGGTGGTCGCAGCTTTCCTGTTGCCGTCGCCAAGAAGCGGAAAGCGCTCGAAGACCGCATCAAGAAGCACGGTTTCGAGCAGGCGATGGAGGCGATGGCCTACACATGGTTCAACCGGTTGGTTGCCATTCGTTACATGGAAATAAAAGGCTACCTCGATCATGGATATCGAGTCCTCAGCCATCCAGAAGGCAAGCCGACACCGGAGATCCTGCAGCACGCCGAGCATGTTGAACTGCCGGGGCTGAAGCCCGAAACGGTCATCGACCTCAAGCTTGACGGAAACAAAGATGCCGAGCTCTACCGTCTGCTTCTGATCGCCCAGTGCAACGCACTTCACAGGATCATGCCATTTGTCTTTCCGAGAATCGACGATGAGACGGAACTGCTCCTGCCGGACAACCTGCTCCACTCCGATTCGCTGACTCGCAAGCTTGTCGCTGAAATCGCTGAAGAGGATTGCGAAAGCGTCGAAATCCTCGGCTGGCTCTACCAGTTTTACATCGCGGAGAAAAAAGATACCGTCATGGCCCGCAAGAGCGCCGTGCCCACGGCGGACATCCCCGCCGTCACCCAGCTCTTCACCCCGCACTGGATCGTCCGCTACCTCGTCGAGAACTCCCTCGGCCGCCTCTGGCTGCTGAACCGCCCGCAGTCCAAGCTCCGCGAGCACATGCCGTATTATATCGATCCCTGTACCTTGGACATTCCTGTCCGAGATTTGTCTTCCCTTCGTAGCTTGGACATTCCTGTCCGAGATTCCTCGCTTTTTTCCGCCGAAAACGCAGAACACACGACGGACAGGAATGTCCATCCTACGGAAGAGATTGAAGAGACCGACTTCCTCAAAATCACCAAGCCCGAGGAAATCCGCCTGCTCGATCCCGCCGTCGGCAGCGGGCACATGCTCACCTACGCCTTCGACCTGCTCACCCTCATCTACGAGGAGGAAGGCTACGCCCCCACAGAGATTCCCGCCCTCATCCTGCAGCACAATCTCCACGGCCTGGAGATCTGCCCCCGCGCCGCGCAGCTCGCCGAGCTGGCCCTCGTCTTCAAGGCGCGGGAAAAGTCCCGTCGCTTCTTCCAGCCCGAACACATCGTCCGGCCCGCCATCATCGAGCTGCGCGAGGTGCGCTTCGCGGAAAACGAGCTCCCCGACTACATCCGCGCACTCGGGCTGGGCGACATCTTCAATGCGCCCCTGCTCAAGCTGCTCCACCAGTTCGAGGAGGCGAAAAACTTCGGCTCCCTCATCCAGCGTGCCTCGACGAACGGACCATCGCCGATGTCCGCCGCGCCATCGAGGGGAAGGATCTCGGCGGCCAGCTTTTCCTGCGCGAGACGCACCTCAAAGTCCTGCGTGTCCTCGAACAAGCCGAGGCGCTCACCCAGCGGTATCACGTCGTCGTGGCCAATCCGCCGTATATGGGAGCGAAAGGGATGAACCCGACAATTAAGCAGTTCCTGAAAGATCAATTTGCCGACTACAAGTCGGATTTGTTTGCGGCAATTATTGTTCGGTCGCTCTCGCTCTCCCTTTCCAACGGTTACCTCGGATTCATGTCACCGTTCGTTTGGATGTTTATTTCATCCTACGAAAAACTGCGCGAACATCTGATTTCAGATGCTACGATCACCTCATTGGTTCAGTTGGAATACTCTGGTTTTGATGGGGCAACAGTTCCGATTTGCACCTTCGCCCTTCAGAATAGACGAATCAACGGTTACCGAGGTGGGTATGTCCGCCTATCAGCGTTCCGAGGGAGTGAAAACCAAGGGCCGAAAACGCTTGAAGCCATCGCTGACCAAAACTGTGGATGGTTTTTTCGAGCCTCTGCCGATGATTTCAAGAAGATTCCAGGCAGCCCAATTGCGTATTGGATTTCTCCGAAAGCACTAATTGCTTACGAGAGCGGGAATGTCATTGGCAAGACCTGCTACGGCCAACCAGGATTACAAACTAGCAACAACGGGAGATTCGTCAGGCTGTGGCAAGAAGTCAGTCAGGCCAGTATTGAGCTAAATTGCAAATCGAGTGACGAGTCGAAAAGCTTCGCTGCCCGTTGGTTCCCATATCTAAAAGGTGGCGGTTTTAGGAAGTGGTATGGAAACCATGAGCATGTCGTTGATTGGCAAAATAAAGGCGCACGAATTAGAGAATATGTTACCGAGAAATACCCCTATTTGAATGGCAACATCGACTACGTCATCAAAGACCGGGGTTACTATTTTAGAAGTTGCATCAGCTACTCTTACATCACTTCCGCAGCGTTTAGTGCTAGATACTCGGGCACCGGCTTCATGTTTGATGTCGCGGGCTCCTCGATCATTCCCGAACCCGGACAGGAGATGCTTTTTCTCGGATTCTTATGTTCATGCCTGACTCCGGTTTTCGCAAACGCTCAAAATTCGACACTGAATCTACAGATTGGAGACATTCTCAACCTGCCTTTTTCGCCGGTTGTCATTCAATCATCAGAAGGCACCGTCACTGAGACGGTCGAGGCGCTGGTTTCCCTAGCCCGCGCCGACTGGGACAACTTCGAGACCTCGTGGGACTTCCGCGACCATCCGTTGCTGCGGCCGGGGCTGAAGGGCGCGACGCTGGAGGCGAGCTGGCGGAATTGGGAGGCGCAGAGCACCGCCGCCATCCGCCGGATGCAGGAGCTGGAGACGGAGAACAACCGGCTCTTCATCGCCGCCTACGGCCTCGACGGCGAGTTGCACCCCGCCGTGCCCGAGGAGCAAATCACCCTCGCCCGCGCCGACGCCCGCCGCGACATGGCCGCCTTCCTCTCCTACTCCGTCGGCTGCATGATGGGCCGCTATTCCCTCGACCAGCCCGGCCTCATCCTCGCCGATGCCGGCGACACCGTCGTCGAGTATCTCACCAAGGTGCAGCGACCGCTGGACAAACTCACCTTCGCCCCCGACTCCGACGGCATCATCCCCGTGCTCGATGGCGAGTGGTTCGAGGACGACATCGTGGCCCGCAGCCGTGATTTCCTCCGCGCCACCTTCGGCCCGCAGACGCTGGAGCCCAACGTGGCCTGGATCGAAGACGCGCTGGGCAAAGACCTGCGGAAGTATTTCCTCACCGACTTCTACAAGGACCACCTCCAGACCTACAAAAAACGCCCAATCTACTGGCTGTTCTCCAGCGGCAAGCAACGGGCCTTCCAGTGCCTCGTCTACCTGCACCGCTACCACGAAGGCACACTGGCCCGAATGCGTACCGAATACGTCATCCCCCTCCAAGGCCAGATCGCCGGTCGCATCGAACAACTGGAAGGTGACAAGCTGAAAGCCACCAGCACCAGCCACCGCAAGAAGCTCCAGAAAGAACAGGATGATCTCAAGAAGCAGCAGGCCGAACTGCTCACCTTCGAAGAGAAGCTGAAACACGCCGCTGACCAGAAGATCAGCCTCGATCTCGATGACGGCGTAAAAGTCAACTACGCCAAGTTCGGCGACCTTCTGGCGGAAGCCAAGGCGATTTGTGGTACAAAGGAAGAGGATTAACCACGAAACACACGAAAGAGAAAGGCACGAGAACTTGAGTGGTTCTTTTCGTGTCTTTCGTGTATTTCGTGGTTCACACACAAGGAAAATAGCATGTCAACAACAGTCACGATGGAAGAAGCCCAGGCCAAGCTGCCTGAGCTGGTCGCCCACCTGGGCAGCGGTGAAGAACTGATCATCACGCAAGACCACAAGCCGGTTGCCAAGCTGGTGCGCGAGCAACCCGCTCCCCGCAAGCCTCGTAAGGCGGGCAGCGCCAAGGGAATGCTCGTCATCATTCAGGATGATGACGAACACCTGAAGGATTTCGAGGAATACATGTAATGCGGATACTTCTCGACACTCATGCGTTTCTCTGGTTCATTCTGGACGATCCCCAATTGAGTCCCCACGCCCGGACGTTAATCGAAGATCCGACTACTGAAGTCGTGATCAGCCCGGCGAGCTATTGGGAAATCGCCATCAAAATCGGCAAGAAGAAGTATTTTCTTCCAGAACCCTACGAGCGTTTCATGGCGGGGCAGATTGCGGAGAACGAGTTCCAGATTCTGCCCATCGAGATTCGTCATACATCGTTGTTGACGAGTATGCCAATGCACCACAAAGACCCGTTCGACCGTCTGCTGATTGCCCAGGCATTGGTGGAACAGATGCCGATCGTGAGCGTCGATGCGGCTTTCGATGCTTACAGCGTGACCCGGCTTTGGTGAGGGAAGTATTGTTCACATGGCTGCTGACTTTGATGAACCACTGGACGAGATGATGGCGAATTGCGGTAACGAAGGAAGAGGATTAACCACGAAACACACGAAAGGGAAAGGCACGAGAACTTGAGTGGTTCTTTTCGTGTATTTCGTGTATTTCGTGGTTCCCGAACAAGGAGATTGACATGTCGATAACTGTGACGATTGAAGAAGCGCAGGCGAAACTGCTGGAACTGGTCCATCAGTTGGCACCAGGCGAGGAACTGCTGATTACGGAACACAACCAGCCAGTGGCAAAACTCATCAGCGAATTGGCCAAATCGCCCCGGAAGCAGCGGCCCGGCCCTGGACTGTGCAAAGGGATGATTACGATCATCTCGGATGACGACGATCTGGTGAAGGACTGCCACTTCGAGGAGTACATGTAGTACAAACTTTCACTAATTGGGAAAATCAGGAGAAGGTCACATGATTCGAAGAGTACACGGCATCGTGCATGGAAAGACGATTGAAATTGAAGAAGACCTCGGCTTGTCAGATGGCGACAAGGTCAGCATCGTGATCGAAGGCCCCCAGTCCGGTCAGGATAAATGGGGAGATGGATTGCGTCGTTGCGCAGGTGCCTTGGCCGATGACTGGACTGAACAGGATGACAAAATTCTCGATGAAATCTATCAAAGTCGCCATTCCGATTCCCGACCGGAGATACTTTAGTGGCATTTTTATTGGATACGAATATCGTCTCAGCCCATCTGAATCGCAGAGGTGGTCTAACGCATCGGTTTCTTCAGTACTCCGGACGACTTTATATTTCGACCGTTGTGGTAGGGGAACTGTATACGTGGGCATATTTGCGGCCTGATCCGCTGGGCTTGATCGCTCGTATCGAGAACGAGCT
>Ga0209284_10003815_pt1 | contig 17957 bp, 14 predicted proteins | sample FRY03_FD_187211 | JGI IMG/M metagenome (GOLD analysis project Ga0209284, IMG submission 187211) | Freshwater microbial communities from Lake Fryxell liftoff mats and glacier meltwater in Antarctica - FRY-03 (SPAdes) (version 2) | ecosystem: Environmental > Aquatic > Freshwater > Ice > Glacier... | reverse complement strand
TGGTGCTTGAGGCCTTGTTGATTGAGCTCAGTGGCAAAGCGGCGGTCGTCTAGATCCCGCCAATCAGCAAGCCGACATCTGGATTTCGGTTACCATGGTGCAGTCAACGCGGGAACAACTGCCCTAGCCGTCATTCGCAATCTCTCCGGTCACCAGGGTGTCACGATTGCCACTAACAACTTGAGAATTCCCGCAGAAGCCCCCGAAGGCGCCATTCGTTCCTTGTATGTCTTTGGCGGTGGGGTGAACCTCACAGCCCAAGCGACCATAGGACCCATCGCTTTCCCCTCTGCCCCAGGAGCAGATGGACTAGAGATTCAGTGCGATTTGGCCATCATCGTCGTGGGAGGTGTGTCTATTACCTCCGGCTATTCCACCAGCAATCTCCACGAAGCAGCCATGATGAACGAAATGCTCAACCGAGCCACCCGCCTAGGTAGCCGAATTGGGCCGAGCTGATTACTTTGTTACCGACGTAATGCCACCCAATGACCTCGTGCGTGAACTAGAGAAGCAAAAGGTCACGCTCATGATTCCTTCCCCATGAGGGATGGCTTGAGCTGAGTCTGAGGTAGTACTTGATCACCGTGTGACCCTGCAGAATCGTTGAAAGTTTCGCAACAAAGAGTCTTCTTTGGCACGGCGGCGCAGAAATACTTGAGCTGAGTTGCCAGAGGCCTTTTCATTGACTAGTTCGGCAGGCGCCTCCACCGCTTGCACGTCTCGACTGAATAATCGACTCTCCACATAATTGAGGAACCTGATGAGCAAGAGACAAACTGCTGCACCTGCTAACCAAGCAGGAGAATTCCCCGCTTACCGGATTCAGTGGTTATCGAGGCTGATGCACGGTGACACGTTTGAATTCCTCATAGCGTCCATCATCTTGATCAAAGGGGCGGCCTTGGCCGTCCTGACAATAGGTGACATCAGTCCCGCCCTTCGCGTAACACTGGAAAGAGTTGATCAAATTGCTTTCTGGGTCTACGTGGTGGAGCTTGTGTTGCGGATCGTTTCTTACGGTTCTAAACCCTGGATGTTCTTCAAATCGGGCTGGAACATCTTTGATTTCATTGTGATTGGGTCTACCCCCTTCTTTCAGGGTCAGACCGTCGTAGTCAGACTGCTGCGCCTATTCCGTATTATTCGAATCTTCCGATTCCTGCCCGAGGTTCGTATCTTGACCACCTCGGTGGTCAAGAGTGTTCCCCCACTCGCCAGTCTGACTGTCTTGATTGCTTTTCTTCTTTTCCTTTACGGCATGACCGGGCACTACATGTTCGGTCAAGAAGCACCCGAGAGCTAGGGCGACATCGGAGCGTCCATGCAAAGCCTCTTCATTTTGCTCACTCTGGAAAACTTCCCGAACTATTTCCTGGAGGCCATGGAGATAACACCCCTCGCCCTGGTGTATTTCCTCTCTTATGTCTTTGTGATCGTCTTCACCGTCCTGAACATCCTGATCGGCATCGTCTTGAACGCCATGGACCAAGCCCGAGAAGAAGAAGACGCAAAGACAAAGGCCCTGGCGCTCATTAGCGCCCTCGAGGCCGACCTCGCTGGAGTGGCCCCCGAAGAATCTGCAGTCGAAGACGAGATTCTCCGAATCAAAAGGGAAATCGATGGGCTCAGGCATCGAGTTTCCAAGAAGAAGTAGGGTCGCCTCTGAAACCGACCAAACTCCAGTTTTACCTATTAATTAGGTCTTCTCATTAAGGTCTCCGTGTGTGAGACTTTCCCATACTGCAGATTTCCCGTTTTTGTTTACTTAATGAGTAGAACTAGGCTGTGAGCTTTAGTCACACTACGGAGAGGTTGGGCGCGCATGTCTAGTCTTTTGCCACCGTCTACGCCTGCTTCATCGGGAGCGAGCATCCCGCCACTTGAGCTCGTTGATTACGAAGAACCGCGCAAAGCTAGCGTCTTACCCCTTTTGTTCGGATTCCTCTTTCTCGTTGCGAGTGTCGTTATCTGGGTACTCGACTGGCAAGCCGTCTCGCCTTTCACTTACGACTACTTCAACCTGGTTGGTTACGTCCTCACCCCGTTCCTCGTTTTTATGTGTGTTGCTTGGGACGCCGCAGCTCAACGTTCTGGTCGACGGAGCCCGTGGTTTGACATTCGACCTGGTTATTCCAAAACGCTTCGGGCTTTGGCAATCGTCGCTTTGGCAATCGCGGTTCTCCACATTGTTGAGATTGGGCACACGGTTGGCGAATGGGCAGTCCAGACGGGGCTGGTCTCATGAGAAGTCTTGGTCGCTACCTCTCCATAGTTCTGGCAGCTCTTTTGCTCAGCGCCGGACTCGCTGTGAACACCGAGAGAGCGTCGGCCGTCGAGATTACGCCGGTGGGGGAACGCGCCTTCGAGGATGTAACCCGCTGCCTCACGTCCGGTAAAGAAAAAAAGCTCGATGTCTTTTATCTCATCGATCAATCGGGAAGTCTCTCGTGGACCGATCCCGACAATGCTCGAGTTGAAATTCTTCGGAACAGCGTTTCCGAGCTGGGGCTCTTTGTGGAGCAAGGAGTCGAAGTCCGGGTTGGTGCGGCAGGTTTCGCCAATGGCACCAACATCCTGCAGGAATGGACCCCTGTATCGTCTCGAGATGCTGCCGCGGCGATGGGCAATGATTTAGGCGAAAAGGTGCTTCAAGCTCCGGACGCATACACCTCTAATACCGACTGGGAAGCTGGCTTGCGGCTTGCTAAAGGATATTTCGATGAGGCCGTGGATTCATGTTCCATGCTCATTTGGTTTACCGATGGGGGAATCAACCCCGGCGCAAAAGACGCGACTGAAAGCCTTTCTGACCTGTGTCAGCCCGGCATCTCAAAAGCCCAAATTCCCGCAGGCCAAAACAGCTTTGGGTTGATGCAGGAATTTCGCACGGCAGGAATTCCGATTTTTGGTGTCCTTTTGAACAACAAAGAAAGCAGTCGCGAGCGCTATCAAAGAGAAAGCCCAGCCATCTGGGAGGACTTGGTTTCTTTGGAAAGCTGGCTGATGAGTTTCATGAGGCCCCTTGTTGAGGGCAGCGGAACCATTCCTGCTTTCGACAATTTGTTCCTAGCCGGGGGCGACCTCACCTGTGCGGAGCTCGACGCCGAAGGCTTTGCGTTAGCGGGTCAAGCGAATGGCGCTTTCATCGATGCCGCGGACCCCGTGGCGTTGGCCTTCCAATTCATGGGAATTAGCGGTCAGATTTCTGGTGGGAACGGCATCCCCATTGTTGATGGAGCGTTCTTTGTGCCTGCGGGAACGGCAGGGTTCCAAGTAATTGTGAGTAGTGAGGATTGGGCGCTTAGTGGACCTGAGGGTTCTGAATTTGCTGCTAGTGCAGCTGCCCCCGGTCCTCTTGACGTTTCGACCAGTGGTGGTGCATCCCGTATCAACGTCCCGGTCGGACAAGAAGAAACCTTTGTCGGAGATTGGGCACTCGACACGAGTGCCCAATATGCGGAATTGTTCCTGTTCACGGGTCTCACCATTGAGCTTGATAGAGACAAGGTCAGCACGGTTCTCAGTGATTTTGACAACACCTTGAGTGGACGCGTGGCGAGGGTTCAGGAATTCTCATCACTGCCAGTAGACCTGGGGGTTTTCTCGTCCCCAGCTTTCACCGTCAGCATTCTGGATGACGGTGTCCTGGTTCCGCAACCTCTCGAGGTTGATGTGACGCCCGATGGGCAATTCAAAATTGAAGGTTTCAACCCTGGGCAACAAGTTGGAGATCTTGAACTCTGGTTGTCCCTGAATCTGGGAGAGTATTTTCAGCTGATAACGAGCCAGTTTGTGTTATCAATAGTCGACAAGTCTGCGTTGGCAACCCCCTCCAGTGATGTCATCACGTTGTCCACATTGGAAGGCCCAGAAGGCGTCGCTAGAGGTGAGTTAGTCATCACCGGGCCCAACATTTCGCAAGCTTCCACGTTCTGTGTTTCCAGCGAACCCATGAGGCTCGATGATGTGCAAGCCCTCGGCGACCAGCCTGTTGAGCGTGTTGATGGTTTCACTTGGAGCTTCTCTGGGTTGACTCCCGCTGCGGCGGGAAACTGTGTGGACGTTGCCAACGGCGAGGTGAAGACCATCACCATTGAGGCTCGGAACCCAACCCAGGCAAACGCAGCCGTTGTTTCCAGCTGGCAGATTACGAGCACGACGGAGGGCACAGCAGCGTCCTATAACGCTCCGATTGCCGTGCAATTCGATTCCGCCACCCAGACAAACACTGCCGTTGAGATTGCCGTCATTGCCGCACTTTTGATTGCCGGAATACTTCTGCCATTACTGGTGATGTGGCTCATCAACTTCGCCATGACTCGCTTCTTGCCCATTGAAAGCGTTATGCGAGCAGCATTCCCAGTGTTAGTCGATAGCTCCGGGCCCCTTACCCGCCTTGTGAGTAACGCACCTGGCTCTGAAGGCGTCGCTCTCACGGTGAATCCCACAGACTTCCGCAATTTGATGGACCAACCTGCCAAGAGGGTCCTCGACACCGAATTGGGGTCGGCGCAGGCCAAGATTCCGCTCTTCCCTCTCGCTCAGACTTGGTATCAGTGGCAGGCGCCTCGCAGACATCGGATTGTGAGCGTGTTTGAAGGCGGGACCAAGAACACCAAAGAGATGGTTAGTGGCGAAACGGTCGAAATCTCGCCGAACATGCAAGAGAACTGGGCGCTCGTCCTGCCTGACGCTGAGGTTAAAAAACCAGCAGGAGAAAAAAGGACAGGCCATATGGTTATCTTCAGCAGGATGAGCACGCTCGACAGCTACCAAAAACGAGTGAGCGAACTGACAATGAAGCCAGGCCTTGGTGAGCGAATTGACGCAATTGGTGCACTGATATCGGGAGAGGCTGAGCCTCTCGACGGAGCAGACACCTGGAGTGGAATTCCAACTACTCCGACGTCGCCCATCCCGACTGGTTTCACCCCTTCGACCGAAGGCCCTGATTCTCCCCTTAGCCGTCCCAAGCCGCCAACAAGCGGTCCGCTCGCTCCACCACCACCCCCACAATAAGGAATCACAATGTTTCGTCCATTTCTCGTAGTCGGTATCGGCGGCTCTGGCGGCAAGACTGTGCGCGCCGCACGCCAAGCATTGCAATTCAAACTGGACCAGCAGGGTTGGGATGGTGACTGGCCGGCTGCATGGCAGTTGCTTCACATCGATAGCCCCACTGCACCCGATGGACTCGATTTCCCGGCACCTCTGCTTCCTCAAGAGGATTATCTATCGCTTGTCCCCAGTGGGGTGGGGTATCAAACAATTCACGACAAGGTCATCCATGGGCTCGGCGCAAAGCAAGGTTTGGATGTACAGCGTTCTCTGCCATCACCTTCGCAGGTCAAGGTTCCTGTCGACTTGGGCGCCGGTGCATACCGTGCTGTTGGTAGAACAATTGCTGCCGCAGCTATGACGTCGATTTACCAGAAGGTCCGGGATGCGCTTGGCGAGATGCAATCCCCATCTGCTGACGCCGAGCTTAAAGAAATAACGCAGCTCTTTGGTGCAGCAGTTTCCACGTCTCAAACTCCTACCGTTATCATCGTGTCGTCGGTGGCCGGTGGGTCGGGGGCTGGGATGTTCATCGACGTTGCTGAAGCCATAAAGGCGGCAATTGGACCGACTCAGTGGGCTCATCGAATCTTTTCCCTGCTATTTGCGCCGGATGTTTTTGCTGAACTGGGGGCCAAGAATCTTGCTGTGATGGTTCCAAACGCCATGGGAGCCTTAGCAGAGCTAGTGTCTGGGTTTTGGCGCCAAGTTCCTACTGACGGGACCTTGGCCCTCTACAAGAAACATGGACTAAATGTGCCTCAGGACCCTAAGGCCACCATAGGACCTGCGTTCAACTACATCATCGGCCGCAAAAACGGCAACGCGAATCCCGTTGACTTTGGAAGTCAAGCTGGTGTCTACAAAGCCTTAGCCACAAGTCTTGCGGCTTGGATGACGGATGCAGTAATCCAGGATGATCTCTCCGCCTACGCAGTAGCTAACTTTCAGGGGAAGTCTGCTGCACTGCCCGATAATTCTGGCCTCGCAACGATAGAGGCTGGGCAACCGATTTCTTCCTTAGGTTTCGCCAGGGTCTCTTTGGGTACCGAGAAGTTTTTTGAATACTCTGCCGAAAGAATGGCGAAGCAGACTCTGAAAACACTGTTGAGTCAGCACACAGTCACTGACCCGGAGTTGAAAGAGAAAAAAGAAGAACAGTGGGTTGAGTACTACACAAATCTGAATGGAGGTGCTTTCATTTCTGATTCTGGCCTGGACGAACTGACTGATCAAAACAACCAGGTGATTGAAGCCCTCCAACCGGATTCAACGGAGCTTCAAACGAGGCTTAAGGGAGCCGTCACTGCTGCGGTCAGTAACGGCATGCCGAAGGGCGGCCACAGTTTTGACAAGTGGGTTGCTCTCGTTGTCAACGCCTTTGAAGTGAACCTTCCTAGCCTGCTTGATGACTTGGGCAAATTTCGGCAAGAAAAAGGTCGCCAATGGGTGGAAACCATGCCCGAAAGAATCTTGACCCTCGTAGCGCGAACAATGTCTCAGCAAGGGTTAGCTGTGACATCGAAGCTGTTAGAGCGTCTCGTAAATCAGAGCAAGGCAGCTGCCGAGGAGCTTCTTCAAGAGCGGGCTTTCCACCTCCGAGATGCTGGTTCAATCAGCCATTTAGTCTCTCAGGCAATGGGGCCAGCCTCTGCAATGAATGCGATTCCCATCAACCACCCCACGGTGGCAAATGCGATTCACCAGGCTGAGTTGGCTTTTTACTGGGCTTCGATGGCGGAACTGAAACTCACCGCGAGCGAGTTGATGCTTGATTTCACCGACAACTTCTTGATCCCACTCCAAACAACTGCCTCTCGATCGTATGTGGCTCTCAAAGATTCAACCTCGAACCCGAAACTGCCAGACAAAACCACGAACCCATTCGCCGGCTGGCCTGATTTCCAACAAACCAACGTTGACGACCACTTTTTACCCGCTCCTAACGAGTCAATGCTGATTGAAATCGACGAGTTTCCGGGTGAGTTTGACATGCTGGTTGAGCAAACGGTCAACGATCCAGCGGTCACTGCCGCCCGAGTTGTCATCGACGAGGTCCTTACGGGGACCCGGTCACCTGAGGTTTCGAAGCTTCAGGAGAATCAGCAGTGGGATATCTTGACCCTTCGTCAAATCTGGATTCCTAGGAATCGCCAATTCCAATTGAGGCAGGCTGCGAATCAACCCGCGGTGTTTGGTTTTGTGACCGACCACATGAAATATCTTGAATTTGCCAAGAAGTGGATCAAGGTTCCTGGGCGAGCTTTCCGGTCCTATATGGACCAAACTATCCCCAACTATCTCAATGCCAACGGAAACCAGGCTTTGGTAAGTTCGCGTTCTCAGAAATTCATGGCGGCAATAAATTCTGCAATTCAGAGTTCCGATCCACTGGTCGATTTGGACCAGCAGCTTCTTGCCGCGACCCACGGGCCTATTGGGCGTAATCCGATCTGTTCCGGAATCCCCGTTGACCCTAAAGGTCCGATGGGTCCTGGAATCAATAACATGCTCACTGCGGCTGGGTATAACCCGGCTAAGGGGTGGTACATCTCGGGCAGCAAAGCGGCAAATGCGAAGTCCATCGAGATTTTCACTCAAATGGCGATATCAATGAGCCCCGTGGCAATTTCCTCGATGCTGCAACCGGTGTTGCAGGAGTGGAGCAAAGCGGCATCAATCTATTCCGCCAGAACCAACTTCATGACATGGCGTCGTGGACGAATCCTCTCGGAGGCGATACCGGCTCACCCGGAGCAATGGCAGGCAATGTTGAACGGTTGGTTTGTTGCCCGGCTGCTCAATTTGTTCGGTCATGACAAGAGCGATCCCTCCTTCAAGGAAAAGGGCCCACGCCTGAGTATCTGGTCGAACCCTGCATCTGGTTGGGTTGATTTCCCTTTCCCCCTTCACTCGGCACACATTGCAACGAACGTGGACGATTTTCCGGCAATTGTTCTCGATTCCCTGATGGTCGCCATGGCTGATTGTCATGCTGCAACATCCTTGAAGCCACTTGAGCCATACCAGCGTCTTTTGGATCTTGGGGGCTCTCGTGGAACGTGGGAAGACCTTTCCCACTGGATTCTGGAGGGCAAGACGGAACCAGGTGCTCCATTGCCAAGGACAGATCGAGCAGGGAGCCCTGACATGACTTCTCAGGAGCGGCAGGATATCTGCGCGACTTACCTAGAAGAGCTTTTGACCAAGTTCCGAGAAAAAATGGCAGGCCTCAATCCACACGCAGACTCTCGGACATACCCCATTGCCTGGGAAATTCGTCAGGAACTTGAGTACGCGTTGGATGCAGGGATCAAGGCAGTGCGCTCTATCGAGCCTGAAGAGGAACTATAGGCGATGGCCAAAGACCCAATTTGGGGCGAAGCAGGCCTCAGCATCATCTTGCTCCCCTCCGGGGAACAAGGTGATGCGCTGTTTGAGGTCGCTAAAGCGTGGACAAAGCTGAAGCTGCTGGCGCCGTCAATGTGGGTGCGCGCGGAGCTCTTAGATACCTCTAAGGGCAATCCTCCGAGGCAGACCGCGATTGTCTTGGGTGCTTCCAAAACAGCCGATATTCACGAGGTTCATGTTGACCTTTTCGAGCAGTTGGCGAGGCAGAATCTTGGGCAAATGAGGATGCTCGTTGTGAGAACAGCGGCGCCCAATGTTGAATTTGACCAGGAGCAGGACGATCTGGTCGAAATTCTTAGTCGATACCTGGACCAATCTGTGCCGAGAATAGCTACTTCAAAAGAACTCGATGCTCCGGTCGCAACTTTGGCAAAGCTCAACTTGTTGACGGGTCCCACCGAGTTCCTGCCGGAAAACCAGGATCGCCTGGTGAATCCCCTCTTCAACGCTCATTTTGTGGCATCAACAGAGGATCGTTCGAGCCCTCTGGCGGGAGACGCTTTCATCCGCTACGAGCCATCAAACAGTCGTTTTGCCGGATTTACGATGTTGCACGTTGCCACCTTGGGAGCGCTCTGGCAGGGTCTCCCCCGGGGTGGCTACGAGCTTGCAAAGAAGGCCAACTGGTCTGGCGATAAGGTCTACGTTTCTAGGGTTTTTGTGAGTGCAATTTTGACCGATGGCCTTATTCAGCGTGCGTGCGCGAGAGTGCTGAAGAGGGCCGCGAACGCGCGTGATGGCTTCACCGACCTGTCGCTTGATTTCGCCGTTGACGGCACCTATCCGATTCCAGATTCCGCAGTCGACGGATTCATTGAAGACATGGTCAACCTCACATTTGATTTCCGAGACGGAATTCTTCAATACAAACCGGCTGTTGATCGAGACGCCCCATCGAAAATGCGGTTTGGTCCGCTGCGGCAGCTCGGGGACTTTTTTGTATTTTCCGGCAACAAGCTGCTGAGAGTCCCGTTCTTTATCGGATTATGGTTTTGGAAAAAACTGGTGAACCTGTTGAATTCTCTGTTCCAGGCCGGCGGCAAGGGGGCAGCAGAAGTGGTGGGCCCTGAAGAAAAGCTAGACCCGAGGGATGAGAGCGTCATCAAGATGTATGACCAGGTTGCCACGACGAAGGAGCGAGCGGACGAAGCGCTTAAGTCCCCGCTGCGGAACAGTCCTGTCCGGTCTACCCCGGAGTTGTGGGAGAAAATTCGCAAGCTGGTCTTTGGTTTTCTCGACGGTTCCAATCTCCATCTTTTTGGTGTCAAAAAGCAAGAGAACGGGTGGCCGATCTTTTACCGGGTGAGTTCCATGTTCAGTGACCCAGCAGACGTGTTGTCTGTTCCCGACCCTGTGAATCGGGAGAAGACTCTTTCTCTCAAATGGATGGATTTGGCTCAGGCGAGTGAGATTCACCACGCAGTGAATCAACAGGTGATGACAACGGAATCCGCCATCTCACAGAGTGTGCAGAAAGTTGTTCGCGCTAGTTCAGAAATCGAACGCCTCGAAGAAGAAATTAGAGAGTTGCAGCTCCAACTTGACATTGCTGATATTGAGGGCCGAGATCTGCAGGATGTCGAGGAGGTGACCCGTGGCTAAGGCAAAAGTACCGAGCGAGCCAGACGTCATCATTGAGCCTGAACAGGACACCACACCCTCCGAGGTCACCATCGACTCGGTAGAGCCAGAAATTTCCGCAGACGGTGAAACCGCCCCGGAAGCAGTGGAGAGCGCAGACGCAGAGCCTGCTGTGGCCCCAGATCAGGCTGATGAGCCTGTATCGGAGCCTCTAGCAAACGAAGAGCCGACTAAGCCCCAGGAGGCAGAAGAGACTCCATCGGGGGAGAGCCCCGAAGTCGTCGACGAACCACAAACAATCAAAGAAGCTAAACCCACTGGCACCAAAAAGCCGGCCACTCAAAAACCAGCGTCGAAGACAACAAAAGATCCAAAGTCTGAATCCACTGAAACTGTTGAGGCAGACCAAACTGCCACCGCCCTCGCTCCGAAAAAGAAGGCAGCTCTTCGACGGCTTTGGGACTGGGTTCGGGGAGTGAGGCCTGTGGTTGAGAAGGTCGAAGTCGCGCCTGTTCCCGAGGAAAAGCCTCTTGACCTTGAAAAAGAACTGAAGAAGAAGATGGCGGCGCTTATCAAAGCGCAAAGGTTGAGCGCGCGTGAAGCAAGCGAGGCGCAAACACTTCAAGCCCGCCTTGATGTTCAAAGAGATGAACTCGACCGGGTGCGTAGTTGGGTCGAGAGTCTTGAGCGGTCCTATTTCTGGAACGTCAGAAAGCGCATGGCAGCGAACATCAGCACCGCCAACGCTGATCTTCGAGCATACGAAGGAGCCGTGAACAATGTTGAGCTCCCTGAGCGGGGTGGGCTGGTGGAGCTTCGCCAGAAGTTCCACAAAGCGCTCGGGTTTGGTGTTTTGATTTTTGGTATTCCCACTGCGTTGCTTTTCGTGGTTCCGTGGTTCGCAAAAGCAGCCATGCCAGTGTGGCTTCTTGAATTTTTGGGTTCTGAATTCTTTAGTCTGATGGTTTTTGTTCTCGTTGCATTGGCGTCTGGAATTGTCGGGCTGATTCGCAGGGCACAAGGCGACGAGAAAATGTCGTGGTGGCGGATGATTCGAATAGTGGCCGTAGTGTTTGCTATTCCGATGCTCGTTCTAGGCGTTGCGAGAGCACAGGAGCTTCTGCTGGTGTACGTCGTTCCATTCATCGAGCGCTGGCTGGCGACATCACTTCTCGTGTTGTCGATAACTTTCTTTTTTTATCTCGTCGGAATTCTTGCCGTGTATTACTCGGGATGGTCGGCGTTCAGTCGCCAGGTGACGGAACAGCTGACCGCTTTGGCTAACGTCGTCGAGGGCTACGTGCACTCCCAGGGCGAAATCGGACGTCTTGAGGCACTGTATGCCCAGACGGCGGATTGGCTCGAGTTGCTCGCACACTCTCTGTACCGGCCTTGGAAGGTGGATCCCGGTTGGGAGACCACCCAAGAGCTGAGACTCACTTCGGAAAGTTTCCCCTTTGCTCTGCGGGTAGCTCACGCTGTGGATTCGGAAACCTCCCAGGTAGCCAATCTCGAACGCCTCATTGGGCAACGCTTGATGACCCAGGGTTGGCGCAACGAAGCCTTCGAAGACACTCTGGGTGAAATAGGCAAGCAGATGGGCTTTGACGAGTCTCACGTGACACCAGAGTTCCTCGATGCGGACCTGCCGCATCAATCCAACAACTCGCGTGCGCTGATTCGCTCGTTCTTCGAGCAATCAGCCGCAACTGCAGAAGCAGGCTTGCCCCGTTTGGCCGATCAGACCGGACCGACTAAAGACGGGCATGCCCGTTTTAGTGACAATTACCTTGTTGAAGTTGCACGTCACCGGCTCAAAGAACTGATTGAGAAGACACAGTCATCGGTGTTATCTGAGGCGCGGCCGGAGGTCGAGCAGATCGTCGAAGATCCATTGCAACAAATCCGGTTTGATTCGGCAGTTCTCGATGGTGAGCGGACATCCCAAGATTGGGATGACTTCCTACGAGACGCTCTGGGGTATGACGAAATCGTCCAGCCTCCTCTCTCGACGATGACCTTTACCGATGAGGGCGCCTTGGCTCGAAACCCCGAAGCCGCAGAAACCCACATCCTCATCCCAGAACGGCTGAAGGCTTCAGCTCCACAATCCGAGTCAGAGAAGGTCAAGATTCATGCTCTTCCAGACACAGGATCGGGAAGGTCGGTAGAGCTCATTGTTCGTTTTGATGCGGTGGGCCCATTGCCCTTCAGTCACGTTCGAATGGTGGAAAACGCGACGTATCGACCAACGCTAGCGAATACGCAATCTGACGACGATGATGGCGAGCTCTAGCTTTAGCCCTCTCGCTTCGAGAAACTGCTCTCGATGTGGGATGCCCCTGGCCCCTGGGGCATCAAGCTGCATGAAATGTGGAACTCTTTCGTCTGCGCCTGAGGCCCCCGCGCTTGCCTTTACACCTCTGTCTGGCTCCTTCACGGGGGTGGGTCCGGGTGAAAGATTATGGGAAATAGCCCTCGATGTTGTCCTAGCTGTTCTTACTGCGGGCATCGGGTGGCTAATCTGGACAATTATTTTGGCGAAGACGGGGCAGACCCCTACCAAGAGGTTAAGAGACAAAATCGTCGTCTATTCCAGAACCGGCACAACCGCCCGTCCGCTCCGGTTTTTCACGCGAGAGCTCATCACTACTGGGATGTTTCTTTACCTAGTAGCTGGGTTGATTTGGGGATACGGAGTCATCATTGACATCGGTGGTTTCTGGGTGAATACCTTCATCATCCCGATTGTTATTTTCCTTGTCATTGTCACCGACATTGCCTGGCTATTTTTGCCTGCTCGTCGACGACTCATTGATGTGATTCTCAGAACCAATGTCGTCGAAGGAAATGGAATCAGCTTTTCGTCCTTTGCAAACCAGCCTGAGAGAGGAGCGTAGGTGTGATGACAACGCTCTGGAAAACTCTGGCCGTGACGACAGTCACGGTTGTGGCTCTTAGTGGTTGTTCTGTTGTGGACAGAGACCTGCGGGACGCAAAAGCATGCGAGGGGCTGTCCTTGGTCGGCCCTGCAACCAGTGAGACCTTCGAAGACGAGGTGAGAGAGCTTGCGCTCTCTCATGCCTCTGCGAGGCTTGGTCGAGACCTCTATGAACTTGCGAATCTTCGAACGAAGTTGAACCAGGGCACCGTGGTTCCGAGCCCCGGCGTTATGAGACAAATTGAGCAACTGAACACGGCAATCCTTGTCCGGTGCTCTGAGGTGGGCCAGGTGGGAACCGGCCAGCCAACAGATTCCGGTTCAACTACGCCCGAGGAGGGCACAGATTCCTCGGAGACACCAAGCCAAGAAGGAGACCCGCAAACGTCTGGGGACGATGGCGGGTTCAGCACAGAAGGGGTGAACCTCAGAATTGAACCCGAGGACCAATCGGGATACGACAGAGACCTATTTGACCACTGGATTGATGCCGATGGCGATGGGTGCGACACCCGTCGCGCAGCGTTGATTGAGGAATCAATTACCCCGGTTCAAGTGGGGGCGGGTTGTGACATCACCGGTGGCACCTGGGTGTCTATCTACGATGGCTTCACCAGCACAAACCCGTCAGATTTCGATGTCGATCACGTGGTGCCACTCTCAGAGGCGTGGGCGAGCGGTGCGAGCACCTGGGACGACAACATGCGCAGAGATTTCGCTAATGACCTGTCTTTCTCGGACACGTTGATTGTCGTGTCGGCTAGCTCCAATCGGTCTAAGAGCGACGGTGACCCAGCTCGCTGGATGCCCCCTAATGCCACATTTCACTGCGACTACATAGCGGTGTGGCTTCAAATCAAGTCACAGTGGGATCTCAGCGCAGACGAAGCAGAAGCAAGGGCAATCGAGAGTGTTCTAGCCGGCTGTTAGGCCGGCGGTTTCTTACTCAACCTCTGAGCCAAGCGCAGACTACTGCCGTGCCACATTCTCTGCCACACGAACTCTTGTTTCATGGGACTCCATGAGTGCTCAAAAAAGACCAAAAACCCTGTTTTCGAGCCACTATGAGACTGGATGAGAGTCTCGCCTAGGACTGGGGGCCAAGGGGCCTTCCGACGTTCTGAACCCACGCCTCATTCCGTTCATATTCCGTTTAATAAACGGAATCGGCCTGAAAAGGTCGGAAATAGAAGGAAAAGTGTTGACACTTTACGTTCGCTATTTTCCCCTGGTTAAAGCGGAATTTTGGCCTAATCACTGGCCAGTATGAGACTCATCTAGGGTCTTGAACTTCTCACTCGTAATGAGAAGGTACCGACCGGAATCTTGCGCCGTAGACAGAAAAAAAGGGAGCCCTTCAAGGGGTTCATCAACCACCCGGACTAGAGATAATCGGAGTTGACGCATTGTGCCTCGGGGTCATTGGCGACCGGGCATGTCGGGTCGTAACACTGGGGGCAGACTTTCTCTGGCTGCCACTCGCGGTAAAGGGTGTCTGCCTCCGAAATGTAGCCTCTAACTAGCCCTGGGAGACTGGTCTGCGAGAGAAAATCTACCGGGAAATAAGAGCCCTGAAAAATTTCACCGAGCTGTTGACCAAAGTCGGACCATTCTTGTGGTTCGAAATTGGTGAAGTCGGGTCCGATGCCAAACGGCCTACCTCCGATTCGCTGTGCTCCGGTGAACCAGCCATGCAGGCGGCTTTCGAGTCCCCCTTCTTTTGGGATTACGTAAATTTTCTTAGCGCCGGCGGGGAGTTCCGGAATTTCTAGGCCGAAGTCGGCCCAGAGCGCCACATAGGCGACCCCGGAGTCGCCAGATTCGATTAGCAACGCCGAGCCGGCAAAGCATTGGCTCTTGTCCGTTTCTGAGCACGCGCAGTATTGGCCGCATGTGTTTTCGAGGAGGGTGGCACTCAAGCCGGGGACCTGTGACAGAGAGACTTGTAGCTCGAGAGGGGTATACAACTATTTTTCCTTCCATTGGACTAGTTCTAGGGGCCAAAGAGAGAGTGCATCTAGTCGAGCGCCCGATGCAATCAAAAGAACTGCACAGACAACAAGGCATTCCTGCCTGGAACGTCGCTTCTTCATCGGCTTTGTCTGGAGGACTTGTTGTCTCGTCCCTGGCCAGTCGCCGCAGGAGAGTAAAAAAGCCACAGGCAGGCAGGTTTTTTTCACAGAAATTGTAATTTGGGGCTTTGGGCCTTTGTGACGGCCACGCCAGTGACGATGCGCTTTGTGTCTTCGGACATGTCCAACCGTCATGCCCGTGAGGCTGCTCGCTAGGAATGACGATGGGTAGTTTCCAAAGCCAACCGGGGAGGGATAGAAAATTTGGTCTGAGTTCCTCAAGCGATTACCCCCCCGGCTGCCGAATCATTGCGGTCAACACAATACCCGACTATAATTCATTAATGAATTCTGAGCAGGAACCGCCCTCGGGTCCTGCGGGTTCCCCTGTGAGTTCGCCTCCCGCACAGCCTTCAAGAGCGCCTCTTTTTTCAACAGCGAGCGCCCTTATCGTGGGGGTGAGCCTCGTCATTGCGTCTCTGATTATTGTCCTCCTCCCTCTCGGGATTGGAAACGGAGGGCCTGGGTTTGCTGACCGAGAGTATTCACCGGATTCGCAGACAGAGATACCCTCGCTGGAAAGAGACATCAGAGAGTTGGGCGCCGGAACGTGCATGAACGACACCGAGGTGGAATGGGGTGATTTCGTCTATCTTGTCCCCACTGTTGAATGCTCTTATCCTCATGATTCCGAAATCACCGAGAGGGGTGACCTCCCGTTTTCTAGCTACCCGGACGAATACGACCTTTGGGAATTCCTTGACGACAAATGTTTCAAGAGTTTCGAAGCGTACGTCGGGTTGCCCTATCAAGATTCAAACCTGGAGTTCAACTTCTTCACTCCAACCGAGAAGGAGTGGGAGCAAGGAGAGAGGGCATACCACTGCGTTGTTTATGGCCTAAATGGTCCGCTGATAGGGACCGTGAACCACCTCGGGCAAAGAGCTGGAAGCGGCGGATTCCCACCGACTGCGAGGGACGTTTATGACACGGTGATTCAGTCAATCGTCACCATCGAGTGTGGACGCTCGCTGGGCACCGGTTTTTCCTATTGGGCCACACCTTCATCGGGTTACCGCTCAGTAATAGTTACCAACCACCATGTCATCGAGGACTGTGCGCGTAACTCGAACACCAGTCTGGTTGCCTACGATAACGAGGGCATCGAGGTCGAGGTCATGCTCTATAACTGGTCAGAAGAGTACGACTTAGCATTACTCATGGCCACCGCGGAACTGCCACCCCTTTTTGACGCCAGGGAGGGTCTCGTCGGGGATGCTGTTTATGCCATCGGTTCGCCATTGGGTCTGCAAGGGACATTCACCCGAGGAATTATTTCGAATGTTTATCCAGACGCGTACCAAACAGATGCTGCCGTTAATCCAGGTAACTCAGGAGGCCCCCTCCTCAACAGCAGAGGCCGGGTTCTTGGTGTCAACACGTGGGCCATCGATGGGGAAGGACTCAACATCGCGTCGAGGACTGAGCTGTTTTGTGATGCACTCTGGGACTGCTAAGAGTTTGGCAGGTGTTGAGGGGCGGATGCCGGGCAGTCCCAGTAATTTTCTCATTGAACACTTACTCACAACTGAGTCGTTGTGCCCTCGGCGGCCGAGCAGGTCGAAGATTTTAGGGCCCTGTTTTTTGGGCCGATTGTGGGGATGAGCGACTTTGGGAACGACCCAGATGATGGCCGCTAGGCGAAAAATCAGGGGGACAGGAGATTAGACATGGGAAACGAAGTACGTGCTGCAGAGAAAATGGTCCTCGAAGCCAGCGGAATGAAGACTCCTGAACAACTTGGGGCGCGAACAGAACTTCTCAAACAAGCCGCGAAGCTGGGCAATTTGGAAGCGGAGTTTGAGCTGGGATGGATTTACGTAGCCGAAGGCAACCTTGCTGATGCTAAAGAGCACTTTCACATCAGCGCACAGGGAGGTAGGCCTGCCCCTGTGGCAGCGCTAGGTCATATTGCGCTGGAGGAGGGTGACCTTGTTTACGCTGAGCTGTATTACTCGATGGCCGTAAATATTGGTCTGGATGTGCGTTTTGAACTAGCGCGAGTGATGGTGCGTCTTGGGAAAACAGTTCCGGCACGAAGCCTTTTGGGCCAGCTTGCAAAAGAAAACCGTCCCGACGCAATCAACGAATTTGGGTTATTTGTTGCCGGAGAGGGAAAATCGCGACAGGCTGAAAAGCTCTGGAAGCGAGCAGCCAAGCTCGGAAACCTCGATGCGAAGGCCAACCTCGGCCGGATAGTAATCGACTCAAATCTTAAGAACCGGCGTTACAGTTCGTACCTAGACGACGCGCTTGATGCCCGTCACCCAGGGATACTCAACAAGTTTGGGAGCTGGTTGGCGGAAAATGTCGGACTTGAGCAGGCGCAGCATGCTTGGGAGGTTGCGGCAGAAGTTGGGGACCTTGACGCGCACCGTAACCTCGGGAAGCTCTCACGAGAGAGAGGCGAGGAAAGCATCGCTCTGGAGTGGGAGAAGGCCGCAGAGCAGCCAAACATAAGTGAGACCCGCAGGCTCTTGGACAAATATGGGTCTCCGCGCAGGGACTCTGAAGAGGTTGAAAACCCGAGGAGCTTCGAGCTACCGTATACCCCTGAGTCCCCAAATCCACCATTCTGGGTTTCTGAGTCCCCAAAACCACCATTCTGGGTTTCTCTTCTCGTTTTTCTTTCCGCAACGGCCTTGATTCGGTATCTGTTTTTGTAGTTTTCGCTCCCCAATGGTTTGGGGAAGTTTCTCCGCCTGGTTGCCGTCGTATAAAAACCCTGCACTGGCTGAAGTTCCCCGGTGTGGTTTTGTCGGACTGTCTTGAGGGCTGCTCCAGCTAACAAAGGGGTCAAGGGGTTTGAGATAGCGGGGGGCCCGACGAGT
>Ga0209284_10003813_pt1 | contig 17959 bp, 18 predicted proteins | sample FRY03_FD_187211 | JGI IMG/M metagenome (GOLD analysis project Ga0209284, IMG submission 187211) | Freshwater microbial communities from Lake Fryxell liftoff mats and glacier meltwater in Antarctica - FRY-03 (SPAdes) (version 2) | ecosystem: Environmental > Aquatic > Freshwater > Ice > Glacier... | reverse complement strand
GCATACACCATCAAGGCCACCATGATCAAAGGCGGTTTGGATCGCGGGTCGCAAGTGTTCCTCGGTGTAATGCATTCAGAGGTTAAACGCACGATCTTTAACTTTTCTTAACCACCTGAATAGTTACAAATCATCAAGCGTGCCGTTACTCTCAGACAGCAAAAGAAGATGGGACTCGGCGACTCCATCATTGCCGCGATCGTCCTTGCATACTCCGTGCCTTTGGTGACTCGAAACGAGGCGGATTTCAAGCACATCGCCGGGCTCCAAATCATCAATCCCTTCGCTACGGCATGACCATGATTGCCTCACCGCTCATCACTCGCCGTCATGCCTTGCACGAGCCGGAGCATATCAAGGACTGGCCTTAGCGTCGCCGTTTTTTGTAGCGCTGATTCGACATCGCGATTGAGATGAACTCGCCATGCGTCTCGCGTAGAATTCAACATGCCCAACCACCCTCTTCGACCTTGGTATTGGCCTGAAAAAGGCCAGCCGGAAAGAACCGAACCTTTCACGTGGATTGTGGAAGGCGTCATTGCTGCCTCCTGGTGGCCGGACCCTTATGTTTTTGACATCTACGAGGAAGAGAAGATTCGCGCCATCGTCAATTGCTGCGAGTTCGACAACCGCCGGGATGTGCCGGATCAATTTGCCTACTACCACATCAACGTACCCGACTACGGGGTTCCCACAGAGGCGCAGATTGCGCATTTTCTGGAGGTGATGGACAGGCATCACCAAGCCAAAGAAGCGGTCGTCGTACACTGTGTCGCGGGTTGCGGTAGGACCGGGCAGTTTATCATCGCCTGGTGTGCCAAGGCCGGATTCATTCCAGCGAGCACGAATCCCATTCAGTGGATCCGAGCGCGTCGGAAGTGCTGTCTGGAAACCGGAGAGCAAATCCAATGCGCCGAACGCTTGACTCGAAAATTTCGAAGTTGGTAACGGCAGCATGGGTGCCGCCGCACGCTCACTTTTTCCAGATCTTCAAGTCGTCCACCACCGCATTGTGTGGCACGGAGAGACGCAGCATTTTCTTCGTTGGATGGGCAAAGCCTTCGGAGGCGAAGGAACCGGCGTCTTTGCCATCAATCGCCACGCTGACCGTGTCTCCCTTGATCTGAACGACCAAATCATGCCATTTTCCGGCCGCCGTCTTCACCGGGAACACCTTCTTTTTGGAGGCGATCAGCGCCTGCTGCTCTTTCGTCAGCGTTTTGGCTTTTTTGGCCTCGTAGAAGGCCATGTTCATGCCGCCGGACTTCAGGTCGTCGATGTCCATCTTCGTCGTGCTGACGCCGACCTTGAAGAGATGGCCTGCGTGAACGTCTTTGAACCCCAGATCGGCGAAATCGAGCCCCAGGCTGTCTTTTTCATCCTCCAGCATGAAACGCAGGCTCACGGCACCGTCGGTGAATTCTGCGGCATGGGTCACGGAGACGGCGTGATCGGCTTCGGGAGAGAGGTAGATGTACATCGCACCGTTGCGCAGATCGACCTGCTTGTTGCCCTTCGCGCGGCTCTGGCTGTTCGTGCCCCAGCCTTTGCCAGGTTCGTCTTTCGTTTCCTGCGACTCGCTGCGCTCGAAATTGTCCTCGAAGATGAGCTGACCGAGTTCCTCGGCGGAAACGGCGGCGGTAAGGGATAGTGTGGCGAGAAAGGTAAGGATCGGTTTCATGGTGGAGCGTGGAAACGTGACGATGCCGGACAACTTCCGAAAAAAGTGCGCACGCCATTCGACGGTGGTCGAACTGTGGCTAGGTTCGCCCGATGGACAAACAATGGACCGACAAGATCGTTATCGTCACCGGCGGCGGCGGCGGCATGGGGCAGAGTGCGGCGAAGCGATTCGCGGACGCTGGCGCGAAGACTTTTGTGTTTGGCAGGACGCTGGAATCGCTGCAGGCGACGGCGGCTTTCTCGCCGAACATCACGCCGATCGTGTGCGATGTCGCAGATTCAGCCAGCGTGGCTGCCGCACTCGAAGAGGTGCTGAAGCACGGCCCAATTGCCGCTTTGATCCACACTGCTGGCATCAACACGCCCGACCGCTTCATGGCACATGCTGATCCCACGAAACTCGCGAGCGAGGCAAGTTGGCGCAGCGTGATGGACATCAATGTGATGGGCGTCGTGAACATGATCCAGGCCGTGTCCAAGCCGATGGCGGAAAGCGGCGGTGGCAGGATCGTCGTCGTTTCCTCCACGGCAGGTCATGGCTACGATTCGTTTGCCGGCGTGCCTTACACCGCCAGCAAGTGGGCCGTGCACGGCTTGCTCTTCACCGCTCGCATGCAGCTAAGCGCGCATGGCATCGTCCTCTCCGAATACGCTCCCGGTGAAGCTCTCACGCCCCTCGTAGAAAAGCGCCCGGTGAAGCCCGCCGCCGAGCATCGCAGCGCCATGATCCAGACGGAGGATTGCGCCGAGACGCTGTTCTTCATCGCCTCACAAGCGCATAGCATGAGCGTCATCCAACTGCCCGCCTATCAGCCCTTCGGCGGCATGCCTCCGCAGATCCCCGCGCCCTGGCTGCCGGGTCTCGATATCGGTCCGAAGAAGTAGTCGCCGCCTCTCAGACTGAAAGACCTTCGCGCATGACGGGTTATCCCTTTCATGAAGCTCTCCCTCTCCGCGTTGCTTGTTCTGGGTTGTTGGTCCTCAGCAAATGCGGACACCAATTTTGCCCTGAATCCGTCCTTTGAACAAGCCGACGCGAAGGGCGTGCTGGTGGACGATTGGACCACTCGCGAGGGCATCCCAGTCGAGCGTTTGACGAGCGGTGGTCGGACGGGCGCTGCCTTCATGCGATTCAAGGACGGCAGCGCGACAGGCGGTCAGTTTCTCGAAAGCCGTCGCATTCCCGCGCGCCCCGGCGGTCTCTACACGGCGTCGGCGTGGCTGCGCACGACGGACAAGTGCCGACCGGGCGTGTATGTGAACTTCTACGATCTGTATGGCCACCGCATCGCGAACCGCTTTGAGCGCACGACCGGTTCGCCAACCGACTGGCAGCGCGTGGAGGTGAAGGACACGGCACCGGCGGATGTCTGGGAGGTGGCCGTGTCGATCTATGCCTACTCGAGCGATGTCGGAGTGTTTGATGCCGACGATGCGGAACTGACCGTGGAAGGCGGTGGCGAGCCTGGATCGGCGGGTCTGGAGCGTGCCACACCGGGAGAGAAAACGGCATATGAAATCGGCTCGCGGCGCGAGTTGTTCGTCGATGACTTCTTAATCGATGGTCAAAGCGGCGGCGTGGAGCGAAGGCTGCAGCATCCCGTGCCGCGCGAGATCGTGTTGAAGCTCGACAAGCCGTGGGAAGGCGATACCTCCGCCTATTTCGCAATGGTCCAGGATGGCGCGCGCGTGCTGATGTACTATCGCGGGCAGGTCAGTCCCGGCAGCCCTGGTCAGGCGTGTTGCGTGGCGGAAAGCAAAGACGGCATCCACTTCGAGCGCCTGAACGCGGGCCTGTCCGAGTTCGAGGGATCGAAAGAGAACAACATCATCTGGCAGGGTGTGGGCGCGCACAACTTCACGCCATTCCTTGATCCGAATCCTGCGGCTCCAGCCGACGAGCGATTCAAGGCGATGGGCTACTCACATCATGGCAAGGGCCTCGGCGTGTTCGGCTCGCCGGATGGCGTGCATTGGCGCGAGCTGCTGGATCACGCCGCGATCACCGATGGCGCGTTCGATTCACAGAACCTCGCGTTCTACGACGCGCAGCGCGGCCTCTACGTGGACTACCATCGCAAAGGCCGCAACGGCGTGCGCGACATCATGACCTGCACCAGCACGGACTTCCGCACCTGGACCGCGCCGGTGTTTCTCGAATACGCCGATCCACGGCAAGAGCACCTCTACACGAACGGTATTCTGTCTTATTCGCTTGCTCCGCACCTCTACCTCGGCCTGCCCGCGCGCTTCGTGCCAGGTCGCACGAAGGTCGTCGGTCGCAAAGAACCTGGCGTCAGCGACGCGGTGCTCATGAGCAGCCGCGATGGCCTGCATTTTGATCGCTGGTCGGAGGCATTCATCCGTCCGTCCACCGAACCCGAAGTGTGGACGGATCGGAATAACTACCCCGCCTGGGGCATCCTCGAAACCGGCCCGGAGGAGCTGTCAGTCTATTGGACCGAGCACTATCGCCATCCCGGCATGCGGCTGCGTCGTGGCACGCTGCGCAAGGACGGCTTCGTCGCGCTGCACGCGGGCGGTACCGCAGGCGAGGTGCTCACACGTCCGCTCGTCTTCACCGGCAAACGCCTGCTCATCAACCACGCCACCGATGCCGTCGGCTGGATCCGCTTCGAGCTCTGCGATGTCGAAGGCAAGCCACTCGACGGCTTCTCGTTCTACGACTCCGAGACGCTCTTCGGCAACGAGATCGAACACGAAGTCACCTGGAACAAAGGCGGTGACGTCTCCAAACTCGTCCGCAAACAGATTCGCCTCCGCCTGCGTCTCCAAAACGCCGACATCTACTCATTTCAGTTCGCCGAGTAGGCGCAACATGGGCAAGCGGACCTGCGTTCACACTCGATGCGCCTCGCCATCACCTGTTTCGCCCTATTTCTAGCCTGTTCGGTCTCTTCCTTCGCTCAGAAAGCCAAAGCGGCGAAGCAGGAGCCGCCGCTCAACTGGGTCTCACCGATGGCAAACGAGAAGTCGCTTCCTCCAACGGTGAAGCACTCGACCTTCAAGAGCGCGTCCATGGGTATCGACGTCGGCTATTACATTTACCTGCCGCCGGGTTATGAAAAAGGCGAAGAGCGCTACCCCGTCGTCTATCACCTGCATGGCGGTCGTCCCGGCGGCGAGAGCAAGGCGGTGAAACTCGCCAGCTACGTCGATGCCGCGATCCAGAAGGGCACCATCAAGCCCACGATCTACGTTTTCCCGAATGGCGGCCCGATCAGCTGGTATGACATGCCGGAGATGAAGAACGGCATGGGTGAGTCGGTCTTCGTGAACGAGGTCGTGCCGCTCATCGACGCGACTTATCGTACTTGGGGCACGCGCGAGGGCCGTGCGTTGGAAGGTTACTCGCAGGGCGGACGCGGCACCACGCGCATCATGTTCAAGCATCCCGAGCTTTTCCTCTCCGTCGCACCCGGCGGTTCTGGCTACGGCTCTGAAAAGACGATTCAGGAAAAAGACGGCTACGAATCCGAGACGCTGCGCTTTCTGCCCATCGGCTACAACGCCTGGGATCTCGCCAAGGTCTTCGCCGCACGCAAAGACCGCCCGCAGCTCAACATCCTCGTCTGGGATGGCACGAAGTGCTTCAACTACGAGTTCAACCTGCAATACTCCGCCTACCTCAAGGGACTCGGCATCGCCCACGAATTCCTCTCCATCCCCGACGTCCCCCACACTGCCACCGGCAGCTACGATGTGAAAGGCGACGACATCATGCGCCATCACCAGAAGAGCTTCGACACGAATCGCCCCAAGTAATCATTCTCCACCATGCGCACCGCATTCCTCCTCATCTTTTCGGCATTCGGCATTCCACATCCGTCATTTTCGGCGCAGCCGAACGTCCTCATCATTCAGACTGACGAGCACAACTTCCGCACGCTCGGCTGCTACCGCAAACTGCTGCCCACCGATCAAGCCTTCATCTGGGGCGAGGGCGTGAAGGTGGACACGCCGCACATCGACTCCATCGCGGAGCGCGGTGCCATTTGCACGCGCTACTACGCCACGTCGCCGGTCTGTACGCCGTCACGCGCCGCTTTGATGACGGGTATGTACCCGCAGAACACCGGCAGCATCTCGAACGACCTACCGATGCTTGATTCGATGGAAACCTTCGCTGCCGTGCTTGGTAATTCGGGCTACGCCACCGGCTACGCCACCGGCTACGCGGGCAAATGGCATCTCGATGGCGCAGCGAAGCCCGGCTGGGCAACGGAGCGTCACTTTGGCTGGCAGGACAACCGCTACATGTTCAATCGCGGCCATTGGAAGAAGCTCGGCGACGATGCGAACGGCCCGAAGGTCGCGGCCACAGACAAGAAGGGTAATCCCAACTACGAAGTGGCCGGTGCCGACGACAAATCGTTCGCCACCGACTTCCTCGCCGACCGCGCCATCGAATTCGTGACGAAGAAACGCGACACGCCCTTCTGCTACATGGTCAGCTTCCCTGATCCGCATGGTCCGAACACCGTGCGTGCGCCCTACGACACGATGTTTGACCCCGCCGTGTTCAAACAGCCGAAGACGGCGCTCGAGAAGGGCGACCAGCTTCCCTCCTTCGCCACCATCATGAAGGATCGCTTCGTCGCGCGGCAAATGGCGCTCTATTTCGGGATGGTGAAGTGCGTGGACGACAACATCGGCCGCATCCTCGCCGCATTGAAGGAAGCCGGCCAGCTCGACCACACCATTATCCTCTTCACCTCTGGCCACGGCGACATGTGCGGCGAGCACGGTCGCTACAACAAAGGCATCCCCTGTGAAGGCAGCGCCCGCATTCCTTTCGTCATCGCCGCGCCCGGCATTATCCGGCCCGGCACCATCATCCACGAGGCGCTCGGCACCGTCGATTTCAAACCCACGCTGCTGAGCCTGCTCGGCCTCGAAACCAAAGCGCCCATACAGGGCCGCAACGCCGCCGCGCTGCTCAAATCCGGCCAAGCGCCCGCAGGCTGGGTTGATCAGGCATTCGTTCGCATCAGCGGATGGGTGGCGACCTTCACGCAGCGCCACAAGCTCATCCTGTCGCCGTCGGACGATCCCGCGCTCTTCGATCTCGACAGCGATCCCTTCGAAATGAAAAACCTCTTCCACGATCCCGCGCAACGCGACCTCGTCCGCACTCTCGCGAAGGGTTTGGGAGGCTATTTCACGACCAGCAACGAACCCCACGCTGAATCACCCGCCGTGAAAGCCGACCTCGCCTGGTGCCTCTCCTACTCTGCCGATTACAAGGCACCGCCACGCGAGAAGGCGAAACGCGGCAAGGTCGAGCGGGATGAATAGCTAGGTATGCGCTGGCATCGGTCTGCTTGCCATAACGTCTGCCATATCAGACGTTGATTGACCAAATGTCAGGTATGGCGGACAGTTGGCCATGTCGGCCAATCAGACCATGCTACCGCTGCCAGCCAGTCGCGCCCTCCGATCCCTGGGGCGTGACCTAGCCGTCGCTCGAAAAAAACGGCGCATTTCCGCCACTGAAATGGCCGAGCGTTTGTTCGTCAGCCGCGACACCCTTTGGCGCATGGAGCGCGGCGATCCCTCGGTCGCCATTGGCACTGTCGCGACCGCGTTGTTCGTCTTGCAACTGCATGAGCGCCTCGCCACTCTGGCCGCACCGGGCAGTGATGCATTGGGACTGGAACAGGAGGCCGCGCGACTCCCTGAGCGCATCCATCGGAAGAAACCATCCACCAACCGATGACCACGGAAGTTCACATCGACTGGCTGGGCGGCACACATTTTGTCGGGCGTCTGCACACGCCGGAACGCGGCGTTTCGACATCATTTGAGTACGCGGCGGAATGGTTGTCGCGACCTGATGTCTTTCCCCTCGATCCCACGTCGTTGCCGCTGCAACGCCCACCGCATCACGCGCCACGTCTGCACGGTGCCTTTCAAGATGCCGGGCCGGATCGCTGGGGTCGGCTGCTGATCGAACGTGCGGTGCGGAAGAAAGTGCTCGCGCAGAAGCCCTGGCGTGATCTCGACTACGTTCTGGCGCTGGATGATGCCTCGCGCATCGGCGCGCTGCGATTTCGCGATGCGGGTGGTGATGGCTTTCTCGCGCCCACCACCGGCAAACTGCCGCCGCTTGTGCGGTTAGGGACTTTGATTCACGCGGCCGACGCTATTCATCACGACACCGCGACTGCGTCCGACCTGCGCTTCCTGCTGGCCGAGGGCTCGCCCTTGGGCGGTGCGCGTCCGAAGTCGGCGGTGCTCTTGAAGGACGGCCGGCTCGGCATCGCGAAGTTCCCCAAGCCCGACGACACGTGCGACATCGCCGCAGGCGAGATCCTAGCGCTTACGCTGGCACGGCAGGCCGGCATCTCGGTGGCGCAGCATCAACTCGTCGCTGCCTCAGGGCGTAGCGTCTCCGTCATCACGCGCTTTGATCGCGACGGCACCCAGCGCATTCCGTTCATCTCGGCAGCCACGTTGCTCGGACTGCCGCAGGATCAAAGCGGAGCCTACACGATGATCGCCGACGCCATCCGCCAGTTCGGCGACGATGTGACCCGCGACCTGCACGAACTCTGGCGGCGCATGATGTTCGGCCTCCTCATCAGCAATTGCGACGACCACTCCCGCAACCACGGCTTTCTCATGCGTCATGCAGGCCGCTGGTCCCTCTCTCCCGCCTACGATCTGAATCCAGTTCCTGAAATCGAACGTGCGAGCATGAACAAAACCGCCATCTCGGAGGAAAACGCAGCCCCAAGCATGGAGGAAGCCCTCCGTGTCGCCCCACGCTTCGCGCTGAAACCAGCAGCAGCCCGACAAATCCTGCAAGAGGTCGTTCATGCCGTGCAATCGTGGCAAAAGACAGGCAAAAAACTCCGCATCAAAGCCGGGACGTTATCGGCCTACGAAAGCGCGTTCCATCACGGCCTCATGGACGAAGCACAGCAAATTGCGCCGTGAATCGATGACTACTTCCGAAACTCGTTGAACCGCACCTTCAACTTTGTTTCGAGCTGGGTGATCTGCCATTTTTCCTTGGAAGCGATCAGCGCGAGGGACATACCCTTTTTCCCAGCGCGGGCGGTGCGGCCGCTGCGGTGGGTGTAGTATTCGAGTTGGTCGGGAAGCTGGTGGTGAATGACGAAGGACAGATCGGCGACGTCGATGCCGCGCGCGGCGACATCGGTGGCGACAACGAACTGGACGCGCTGCTTTTTGAAGGCGCGCATCACCTTGTCGCGATCTTTTTGCATGAGATCACCCTGGAGGACATCCACGGGCAGGCCGAGTTCGGCCAGTTCCTCGTAGAGTTCCATGGCTCCAGCCTTGGTGCGGCAGAAGATCAGGCCGCGTTTGTCTTTCTGACGCTTGAGGAAGTCGTAGATGAACTGGGTCTTTTTTTCGCGGCTGCACAGGGCGAAGCGGTGGTCGATGTCGCGGTTCACCACATTCGCCACGTCGATTTGGATCGAGTGCGCATTGGCGGACATGCTGCCTTTGATGAGTTCCTGAATCGCGTCCGGGAAAGTCGCGGAAAACAGCCAAGTGCTGCGGCGCATGGCCGCGAGTTTGAGGATCTCCGTGAGCTGCTTCTTGAAGCCCATGCTCAGCATTTCGTCCGCCTCATCGAGCACGACGTAACGGACGAATTCGAGCGTCAGCGCATCGCGCTCGATCAAATCGAGCAGCCGGCCCGGTGTGGCGACGACAATGTGTGTCGGACGCTTCAGTGCATCAGTCTGGCGTTCGATGTTGTCGCCGCCACTGAGCACCTCAATGAAGATTTTCTCCGTGTATTTGGTGAAGCGAAAAAGCTGCTTGCCGATCTGCTTCACCAGCTCGCGTGTCGGCGCGAGCACGAGGCCCTGAATGTCCCGGTGCTTGGAGTTCATTTTTGACAGCAACGGCAGACCAAAGGCGGCCGTCTTGCCCGTGCCGGTTTGTGCTTGGGCGATCAGATCACTGCCGTCGGTCAGCAGGAATGGGATCACCTTCTTCTGCACCTCGGTCGGCGTGACGATGCCCAGCTCCTCCAGGCCACGGATCATCTCCGGCGGGATTCCGAGGGCGGCAAAAGGAGGGGGGGCGTCTGACATGGCGCTGCTTTCCCTCACGATGGCGTGAATTGCCAGCGGAATGCTTTTCATTTCATGTCTGGTGTCTCACGAGAGGGCAACAAGCCTCCGCTCCACCGCGTTGACTCAGACAATCCTCTCATGAAGTCGCTATTCGCTCTTTTCGCGTTCCTTTTTGTCCAATCGCTCTGCGCAGCCGAGAAACCCATCACGCTCTGGCCGGACGGCGCTCCGGGGGCGCTTGGTATGACGGCGAAGGACATCCCGACGTTCACGCCTTACCTGCCCGCGAAACCGAATGCTGCGGCGATGCTGCTCATTCCCGGCGGCAGTTACTCGGGTATCTATGAAGGGCAGGCGGAGCCCTTCGCACTTTGGCTCAATGAGCAAGGGCTCACGGTATTTGTGCTGCGTTACCGACTCGGCAGCGTGGGCTATCGCTACCCCGCGCAGCTTCAGGATGCGGTGGAGTCGATACGGCAGATCCGTGGCGCTGCCGAACGCTGGAAGATCGACCCGAAGCGCATCGGCGTGATGGGATTCTCCGCCGGTGGGCATCTTGTCTCCACCTTGATCAATCGTCCCGAAGACGGCGAGATTGAAGGGCGCACGCCCGCGGTGAGCCCGCGCCCTGACATCGCCATTCTGTGCTACCCGGTCATCAGCATGATCACGAAGCCGCACGCGACTTCCCGCAAAATGCTCATCGGCGATGCGCCCAGCGAAAAGTTCATCCGCCAGACCTCCAGCGAGCTTCAAGTGCGCCCCGGCCTGCCGCCCTGCTTTCTCTGGCACACCAGCGAGGACAAACTCGTCCCGGTCGAGCACGCGCAGCTCTATGCCGCCGCGCTGCATCAAAACGGCATCCCCCACGAACTGCACCTTTACCAGCACGGCGACCACGGCACCGGTCTCATCGGCATGCAGCACCCGTGGTTTGCGGATCTGCTGTTCTGGCTCAAGGCGCAGGGATTTGTGGGGCAGTAAAATGTTGGGTTCGCTCCGCTCAAACACGCCCAACCATGAAACACGCGAGATCGTCGTGATCATGCCGTTCCCATGAGGTGAAATCCTTCATCTTCGTTTTCCTCCTCGGTGGCTTCGCTGCGGCTGAGAATATCCAAACCGATCTGCTCATCGTTGGCGGCACGGAGTCTGGCTGGGCGGCGGCGATTCAGGCGGCGCGGATGGGCGTGAAGTCGATCACAGTTGTGCATGATGGCGAGTGGCTTGGCGGGCAGTACACGGAGCAGGGGCTGGTGTGCGTGGATGAAAACAAGGGCGTGGGCAAGGTGGGCTGGGGCGCGGATTGGAATCCGATGAAGCGGTCGTTTCATCGCTTCGGCCTGTTCAAGGAACTGATGGACCGCATTGAGGCCTTCAACACCGCCAAGTATGGCGATTCGATGCCTGGGAGACCGATGCACGGGCCGAGCACCTTCCGACCAGCGGAAGCGGAGAAGATTTTTCGCGAGATGCTGCAGCCCTACATCGCGAGCGGAAAGGTGACGCTGAAGCTGGGCTGCGTGCCGGTGGCCGCATTGAAATCGAAGGATGGCCATCGCGTTACCGGCATGACGTTTCGTCCGGCGAGTGGCGAGGCATTCAGTGTGATCGCACCGCTCACGATCGACGCCTCCGACTGGGGCGATGTGGTGCAGCTTTCCGGCACGGCGTTTGAGGTGGGGCCTGATCCGCGTTCGCGCTACGGCGAACCGAGCGCGCAGGTGGATGTATCGGTCAATCCGCCGAACGAGATGAATCCGATCACCTGGACGCTCATCGTTGAGCAAAGCCAGGGCGAGACACCAATCCCGGAGCCGCCGCACTACGATGTGCGCCGCTACCTGCGCACGACGCCGTTTGGAAAAGAAGACGCGACCATGCTGAAGTGGGATCGCAACGTCACTGGCGGCGGCATTCCGCCCTGGCCGCCGAAAGACAAGCTCGCTCCGCGCCAGTCGTCGATCCTGACGATGCGCCGCATCGTGGAAGGCACCGCGAGCAAAGATAAGACAACCTCCGCGTTGATCTGCTACTCGCACGGCCAGGATTATCCGCTGGAGCGGCTGCCTCGGTATGTGGCGGACGCTTTGGAAGCCACCGAATCCGGCGCGACGATGAAGAACCTCGTGCTCATGACGCGCGAGCAGCGGCAGATCGTGTTTGAGGACGTAAAAGCGCAGTCACTGGGACTGCTCTACCATTTGCAGACCTATGTGCACGAGCGTGCGCCGGACAAGGCGAACAGCCTGCTAGGCTATCACCTCAGCACCGAGTTCGGCACGCCGGACAAGCTACCAATGAAGCCCTACATCCGCGAGAGCCTGCGCTTGAAGGCACTCTACATGATGCGCGAGCAGGATGGTCTGAACACAGACAAGGGCGGCAAGGAGAAGGCGACGGAAGCCTTTGCGAAGGTGATGTATCCCGACGGCCTGTTCTGCTGGCAGTTCCACTATGACTTCCACGACACCGGCCGCGCGTATCTGAAGAGCGAAGGCGATGCCGGCCCGTGGACGCACTACGAGAAGCCCGGGCGCGGCGTGCACAACCTCAGCGACCGCAGCCTCTTCCCACTGCGCAGTTTCATCCCCGTGAAGATGGACGGCCTGATCGGGGCGCAGGGGAATCTCGGTTTCAGCAGCATTGTGAGTTCGGCGATCCGACTGCACGATCATCGCGTGCATGCCGGACAGGCGGCTGGTGCGCTGGCGGTGTTGTGTTTGAAGCAGGAAAAACAGCCACGCGAATTCGCGTGGGATCGCATGCAGGTTGAAGCGGTGCAGCACGCGCTCTGCGGCGGCACGGAGGGTGTGCCGATGCTGCTCTGGCCCTATCGCGACCTCCCTGCGAATCATCCCGCCTTCGTCGCGATCAATCGCCTCGCTGCGCGCGGCCTGCTGCCGCAATCGCGGCACGAAGTCGATTTCCAGCCCGATGCGCCAGCGACTCAAGAATGGTGCGACGCCGTGCTCAAGCTGTGCAGTGGCTACGAGTTCAATTTGGCCAAGCCTGACAAAATCACGCGTAGTGAATTCGCGGCAATGCTTTGGAAGGCGATCGCCAATCAGCCTGCGCCTGCACGGCCAAGAATGAAAGTCGGCGATGCCGATTCGGACGGCGTTCCCGATCTTGAAGATGCCTTGCCGTTCACTGCTGAAGAGAAGAGTTGGACTCAGGGCAACGAATGATTTTGTCATTTAGACCGTGCCCGGCGTCATTCTTGGGCAAATGAAGGAATCTGGACGAACTCTCCAGCCCGCTTGCGTTCCCTGTTCAGGGTGGCAATGCTGGCAACCCGTTCGCACGCAGAAGTCTTGCGGTGAGCGGGAATATCTTGCGATATTGCCTTGGGGTAATCGCGTTGATAGCGAGCGATGAAACTCCTCCCCGCCTTCCTCGTTGTTGTTTGTTCTGCGGCAGATCAACCCTCGATGTTGTTTTTCGATGACTTTGAGCGCAGCGCGCTGGAAACTGGGCGGATGGCCAGCATTCCGACCTTCACGGCGGCGGACGACGTGCTCAAGGGCAGCCAGACACGGGAGGATCACGGTATCGTTGGTGGCATTCGTGTGGATATGACGCGGGTGGCGGCGGCGTTTACGTTCAAGAATTCGTTTCATCTCACGGCGAACGGCAAAGATGCGTTGTTTGATGACGTGCGTGTATGGGCCACCGCGAAGTGACCTCTGGCGGAAACATAAACCCACCATGAAATCACACACACTCTTCGCCCTGACTTGCTGGTTAGCAGCCAGTTTTGTCGGATTGTCGGCGGCAACCGTCGCCACCACTAGCGGCCTGTTCGACGCGGAGGGATTGGTCGCTCCGGCAAGCGACGAGTTCTTTCTCACGCCGGACGGCATGCAAGAATGGACTTTCGCGGGGCCGAAGCGTGGCAACGTGACATTCTTCTCCAGCGGCATGGACGCTTTAAAGAGCGGTGCGGATGGTGCGTTGCAGTTCTCGCTCGCCGAAGGCAAGTCGCTGCTCGGCTGGGGTAACTACGGGGGGAAGCAGCCACTCAAAGAACGTGTGAATTTGTAGACCGAGCCGATGACGGTCGAGGTGACGCTGCGACAAGCCAGTGCGGGTGCGACGAAGGTGACGTTCCTGCCTTGGTGCGACGGACGCGCTGGCGGCAAGGTCAGCGAGGCGCGTGCGGTGCGCAGTGCGAATCGCAAACGGGACAAGCCCGAGGGCGTGACGCAGACGCTCAAGGGTGCGGACTGGCAGACGCTCGCGTTCGAGATGGACAACGTGAAGTGTCCCGATGGCTTTGAGCTGGAGTTCGCGGGTGCTGCTGACGCGACGATCGAAGTGAAGTCGGTGTGCTTCAAACGGTCATCCTACGGCGGTTGGTGGAGCCATGACTCCACGTTGCCTGCTGGCCGTGTGTGGCGGGCGATTGCGGAGGTGGGGAACATGGCGCCGTTGTTCATCAATGGTCGCGAAGTGCCGAGTGCCTCGGGCATGGCGGTGCGGCCGAGTTTCACATTTCAAGGCGGCGAGATGTTTGACTGTGAGGCGCTCGATGTCGCTGCGCTGTTGAAGCCGGGCGCGAATGCGGTGGCGCTGCACAGTGTGCGGCAGGGCAGTGCGCCGTATGTGTATTTCTCGCTCACGGTGGTGATGGAGTCGGGCGAGGTTCTGCGAGTGCAAAGCGATGGCTCGTGGAAGTTTCTGGGTACCCTGCCGCTGGCGGCGGGTCCGCAGGTGAGTGCGGCGGGCTTTGCTGATCACGAATGGACTGCGGCGAAGGGGCAGCAGGGCGCGACGCTCAATTACAAACACGCCACCGCACGGCCTGCTTATGCAGGACTGATCACGCTGGAGAATCCGCAGGAGCCTGCACTGTTTTTCAAAGACCGCACACTGGTCGAGTTAAGCGTGCATCTGCCGCCCGGACTCGCAACGCCTTCGCTCACCTAGGCGGTGAAGACGTTCAAAGACGGAGTCTTCACCAGCGCTGCGCATGGCGAGGTGAAGTCCTTCGCAAAGAGTGAAAAGGGCAACACGGGCACGATCGCTGCGGGTGCGCTGTCGCGCGGAGTTTACACGCTGCACGCGACGTTGAGCGCGGGTGGCAAGGTGTTGGAGGAGCGCATTGCCGAGCCGTTTGTCGTCGTTGGAAAATTGCCGCTGCGCGAAGTCGCGGGCGACACATACACCGATGGTCTCGATTTGCGGTGGAAGCAGAGATTGATTACACGCAGGCCGAGGGTTCGGTGCCGTGGCTGGAATCGAATGGCGTCGAAGGCGGTGCGATCACGAAGGCGACGATCACCACGCGCAACGGACTGACCTATCGCGAGACGGCGACGGACAAAGGCGCGCTCATCTCGCATCTTTACACGTTTCAGCATCCCGGTGACTTCTATCTCCTGGAACTGGAGTTCCCCGATGACGCGGAGCGCTGGTTCGGCGTGTCCTGCACATCCGCGAACGAGCCGACCATGGCGAAGTCCGGCCCAGCTACATGGACGGGCCAGAAATATCCGCTCAGCGGCAAGATGAAGACGATGCAGTGGATCTACCGGCCTGACCCGGGTGCCACGGCGATCAATTTGTCGAACCTGCAAAAGGACACGACGGCGGCGGCGAGTCGGCTGAAGATTTCACACATCAAGAACGGCCTGCCCGCGCTGAAAATGCCTGCGGGCGGAGAACGGCACATCGGTCAGATCACGGAGCGCACGTCGTCCATCGGTGGCTTTGGTAAAACGTTCGGCTCCTTCCCCGAACCAACGGCACGCGGCAAGCGGTTGCAGTTGCTCGAACGCGACAACGATCCGGTGCTCGCGATGTGTCGCCAGCTTGCGCGTGATCTCGATGCGTCGGAGCACTACACCGCATGGCTGCGCTTCACCGGGCAGAATCTGCACACGATGGGCTGCCTGCAATACACGGAGAGCAACACGTCCTTCCTCGTGCGCCCGGCCACAGATGATCCGCGTCTGCTGCCGGATTTGCGCAACACGGCGATGCGTGTGTTTCGTGAGAACGGCATCAGTGTCATCGCGAGTCTTGAATTCGTCTATCACGCGGCCTTGCTCCGCGATTTTTCGGTGAATGATGGCCAAGTCGCACTCGGGGCGGATTCGCCTTACTTGATGGGCAGGGACGGGCATCAGCCGTGGATGTGGTCGGGTCGCTACGGTTTGAATTTTCTCCATCCACGTGTCGCGTCGAGCATGACGCAGATCGCCCGTGATGTGACACGCAAGTTCGCCGGTCAACCGAATTTCCTTGGCGTAAACTACACCGCCTATCTCGGCGGCGACTGGCTGCCATCCTTCAACACGCAGGGCAAGGATGGCCCGGATCATTACAGCTACGACGACGTGACCGTGACTCGATTCGCGAGCGAGACCGGCATTCAGGTGCCCGGCGCGGCGAATGATCCACAGCGCTTCGCCCAGCGCACCGAGTTCCTGCTCGCACCCGCGATGAAGGAAAAGTGGCTACAATGGCGCACCGAGAAGACGCGCGATTTCTTTGCGACGATGCAGCGTGAGTTGAAAGCGCCGAATCTCTTTGTCTCGCTCTATGCCGATGTGATGAACGCGATGGCATGGCAGCGGGAAGGCACGCCGGTGCGCGATTACCTGCGCCAGACCGGCTGGTCGCCCGAGGTGTATCAAAACCAGCCCGGACTGTGGTTCGCCAAATGGTCACACGCGACGCAGCGCTACACCTCGCTCGTTAAAACGCCTGACAACGACCGCTGGCCCGCTGCGTGGGACATGAGCGTGGGCGAGGAATACAATCGCATCTTCTCGCAGCCGACGCAGCGTGCGCTGGTGGTCATGCCTCACTGGCAGGAACACGAGCACTTCGCCGAAACGCTACCTGAACGCGAGGGCTGGCCGCATCCGTTTCAAATGACGTATCAGGCGCAAGCGAACGGCGATTTCGCGCGCGAACTGTTCACGCAGGGCTTGCTCACCACCGATCCCGAACTGCTGATGTGGGGCTTCAATGACGTTCTGCTCATGACCGGCCACGAACAACCGCTGCGCGAATCCGCCCGCGTGTTGCGCGCCTTGCCGAAAGCGAAGTTCGCGCCTGCGCTCAAGACCGACCTCACCACCAACCTCGTCTCCGGGAATTGCGAGAGAACGACAAACTGTGGTTCATCGCCGCGAATCCCTGCCCGTGGCCATTGCTGGCGGAGGTGGCTGTGCAATCCAACACCGTGACCGATACCGTCAGCGGTCAGGTCGTCGCCGCGAAAGGCGCACGCGCCAGCAGCGTCGTCACGCTCGCACTCAAGCCCTACGAAGTGCGTGCGTTCCGCGTGGATGAACCCACCGCAGCCCTCGTCGCCTGGCGCAATCAACCCACTCCGCATGCCGATCTCGCGTGGCCGCGCACGATCATCGCCGATGCCGAGAAACTGCTCGCCAATCGCGCCCTATCCAAGCGCGTGCTCACCGGCGATGGCGATCAGGAATTCGTCATGCAGCAGATCAAGCTCGTCAGCGAAGCGCTCGCCGCAGGAAAGACCGCGCTCGCGTGGAGTCTGCTCACCGACTCGCGCTTCTGGCATCTCACCCGAACGCATCACTTGATCGCAGCCACGGCGGCGCGGAAGGTCGCGCGGAGAACGAACGAGTAGTGTGGAATCGCAGATAGATCCCACCCCATTCTCGGTTGAAGAGTGCAAATGTCATTGCCCCGCTCAATTCCATTTCTGCTTCTCATCTCATCATTCGCGCTTCACGCGACGGTGCCGAACGTCGTTTACATCATCGCCGATGATCAGACCTATCGCGATTTCGGCTTCATGGGAAGCAAGGACGCGCTCACGCCGCACATCGACAAGCTCGCGTCTCAATCGGCGCGGTTTGTGAACGGCTATGTGCCGACGAGTCTGTGCAGCCCATCGCTCGGCGTGTTGCTGACCGGCCGCTATCCGCATGAAAGCGGGCTGCATTACAATCGAGCCTGTCCCAAAGGCGGGCGTTTTTCAATCGGGGCGCTTTTCGCGAGCTTGCGGAGATTTTCGAGCGGCATGATGGCCTTCTCTTGGCTGCTTGACGACCTCTTCGCGGCTCTTTGATGTTCGCGGCGGTCTTTTTTCGCTTTTTCTCTCCTCTCGCGGGCATGGCTCCGCCTCTTGGTTTGCTTCTTTCCTCCAGCGATGGTCTTTTGCAGATGCTCAGGCGGCTGCTCTCGGCTCAGCCTTTCTC
>Ga0209284_10003811_pt1 | contig 17966 bp, 12 predicted proteins | sample FRY03_FD_187211 | JGI IMG/M metagenome (GOLD analysis project Ga0209284, IMG submission 187211) | Freshwater microbial communities from Lake Fryxell liftoff mats and glacier meltwater in Antarctica - FRY-03 (SPAdes) (version 2) | ecosystem: Environmental > Aquatic > Freshwater > Ice > Glacier... | reverse complement strand
CCGTTGCATCCCCACGCTCGCACAGTGCCGTCGGCGCGAAGGGCGATGGTGTGACTGGAACCCCCTGCAATCTGAGTGCAAACACCAAGATCCGATGGAATGTTGCACTGGCCTTCATCGTTGCGTCCCCACGCTCGCACAGTGCCGTCGGCGCGAAGGGCGATGGTGTGCATGTAACCCGCTACAATCTGAGTGCAAACACCAAGATCGGATGGGATGTTGCACTGGCCATACTGGTTGCTTCCCCACGCTCGCACAGTGCCGTCGGCGCGAAGGGCGATGGTGTGTATGTAACCCCCTGCAATCTGAGTGCAAACACCAAGATCGGATGGGATGAAATTGGTGCTTCCCCACGCTCGCACAGTGCCGTCGGCGCGAAGGGCGATGGTGTGAGCTCCCCCACCTGCAATCTGAGTGCAAACACCAAGATTGGATGGGATGGTGCACTGGCCATACTGGTTGCTTCCCCACGCTCGCACAGTGCCGTCGGCGCGAAGGGCGATGGTGTGAAAGTAACCCGCTGCAATCTGAGTGCAAACACCAAGATCGGATGGAATGTTGCACTGGCCGTAACCGTTCAATCCCCACGCTCGCACAGTGCCGTCGGCGCGAAGGGCGATGGTGTGATCCCAATCCCCTGCAATCTGAGTGCAAACACCAAGATCGGATGGAATGTTGCACTGGCCGACATCGTTGAGTCCCCACGCTCGCACAGTGCCGTCGGCGCGAAGGGCGATGGTGTGAGCTCCCCCACCTGCAGTCTGAGTGCAAACACCAAGATCGGATGGGATGTTGCACTGGCCGTAACCGTTCCATCCCCACGCTCGCACAGTGCCGTCGGCGCGAATGGCGATGGTGTGATAGTAACCCCCTGCAATCTGAGTGCAAACACCAAGATCGGATGGGATGTTGCACTGGCCGTAATAGTTGTATCCCCACGCTCGCACAGTGCCGTCGGTGCGAAGGGCGATGGTGTGTTGGAAACCCGCTGCAATCTGAGTGCAAACACCAAGATCGGATGGGATGGCGCCAATGTTGTTTCCCCACGCTCGCACAGTGCCGTCGGCGCGAAGGGCGATGGTGTGCTGGACACCCCCTGCAATCTGAGTGCAAACACCAAGATCAGATGGGATGGTGCACTGGCCGTCATGGTTACGTCCCCACGCTCGCACAGTGCCGTCGGCGCGAATGGCGATGGTGTGTGAGCCACCCCCTGCAATCTGAGTGCAAACACCAAGATCGGATGGAATGTTGCACTGGCCGTAATCGTTGCGTCCCCACGCTCGCACAGTGCCGTCGATGCGAAGAGCGATGGTGTGATAGAGACCCACTTCAATCTGAGTGCAAACACCAAGATCGGATGGAATGTTGCACTGGCCGTAATCGTTTCTTCCCCACGCTCGCACAGTGCCGTCGGCGCGAAGGGCGATGGTGTGATGGTAACCCCCTGCAATCTGAGTGCAAACACCAAGATCGGATGGAATGGTGCACTGGCCGTAACCGTTCCATCCCCACGCTCGCACAGTGCCGTCGGTGCGAAGGGCGATGGTGTGATAGACACCCCCTGCAATCTGAGTGCAAACACCAAGATCGGATGGAATGTCGCACTGGCCATAAGGGTTGTATCCCCACGCTCGCACAGTGCCATCGGCCAATGCCGGCGAACTCACCACTGCGAGCACCACCGCAAACAAAGGCACGAACAGTTGCAAACAGCGACGATAGGAATGCCCAGATTTCATCTTTCAAGAACTCCTGCTATAGGACGGACCAACCCAAACCAGTCTTCGACGCAAACTTTATCTCGACTCTCAACCCTTCGCCCGCACGCAACATGTCCAGTATGACACCAAATTGCCGCAAGTCAAAGATCAAGAGACAAAACCGCCGCCCCACCGCTCGACTTCCGCCCACAGCGCACTGCTTTAATCAAATCCCCTTCCATCGCCCATAGATTGGCCGCGCGCATCGGTCTAACTGTACAGTACCGTATGATTGCATAGACTCAAGACGGTACCCGTTGTTCATGGCACGAAGTGTCATGCGAGGGTTGATTCAGCAGATCGAAGAGAAGACCAAAGGAGCAAAACGACCATGATAATTTCCTTACACCGCCAAGCTCGTACCACCCATGCGGTGCGGGCCGAGATTGCGTCCAGCTCGCAAGGGGCCTCTTTCTTAGCCGCTCGCTTTGGTGTCACGATCGCCACCATCTACAAATGGAAATCGCGCGACTCGGTGCACGACCGCTCGCACACCGCGCACCGACTTCAAACCACCCTTACACCAGCGCAGGAAGCCGTCGTCGTGGAGATTCGCAAAACGCTGCTCCTGCCTCTGGATGACTTGCTCGCCGTGACCCGCGAATTTGTATGCAAAGATGTCTCGCGCTCTGGACTCCATCGCTGCCTGCGTCGCCACGGCGTCGGCCACTTGGATGCGCTCAAACCAGTCGTCCCCAAAGAAACTCACAAGGCGTTCAAAGCCTACGAGCCAGGCTACCTGCACATAGATATCAAATACCTGCCTCAGATGGCTGATGAGACCCGGCGGCGTTACCTCTTCGTGGCCATCGACCGTGCCACGCGTTGGGTATTCGCGGCGATCAAGAAAGACAAGACATCCGCCAGTGCGTGCAGTTTCTTGAAGGCGTTGCATGCGGCCTGCCCCATCAAGATCCAAAAGATCCTGACCGACAACGGGACAGAGTTCACGGACCGCCTGTTTGCCTCGCGTGAGCGCGACCCCAGCGGACGCCACGAGTTTGACCTGCTGTGCCAGGAGTTTGGCATCGAGCACCGCTTGACTAGGCCAAGAACGCCAAAAACCAATGGCATGGTCGAGCGCTTCAATGGGCGCATCAGCGATGTGCTCAACACGCATCACTTCGACTCCGCTGAGGATCTGGAGCAAACCTTGCTACGCTATGTCGCCATCTACGACCACCAGCTTCCTCAATCCGCCTTGAAGAGTAAAGCCCCAATACAGGCCATGAAGGACTGGTATGCATCTCACCCGCACCTCTTTAATAAACGGCCTTATGATCGTACGGGATATGAAAGCTAGATACTGTATGGGAGTAAATGTGATGAACAGACAAGACTTTTTCTTGTAACTCCTGATCCGATTCAAGGTCAGGGTCAGTGCACACCCGGCGTTACATGTTCAGCGGATCTCTATCCCATCGGTCCACATGACGGGATCGTTGATTCGAGCGATCTGACGGTGCTGTTGTCCCATTGGGGGCCGTGTCAATAGTCAAGCGGAGCCAGCACACAAGTGGAACAACTCAAGTCTGGCTTGAGACGGTCGATAACAGGATTGCGTTGCTGAGCAACCCGAACAACTCACCGATGTTTTTTCAATGAACCACTGTTCCCCGCTGTTTTCTTCGGCGCCAGCAAGCAATTTGCAAAAGTTGTTGTCTTGTCAACCACGAAGGCGGTCAATCGCTTTCGTGGCGCGATCATTTGTCTCTCCCTCTCTCGCACTCGCTCGTCAGTCATCGCATTTCAGCCCGCGGTTGCGTGGCGCGGTGCTTTGGATCGGCGTGGCGTTGCTTTCAGCTTCGGCGGTATGCACGCACGCATTCGCGCAGTTCTTTGTGCCAGTCGGCGGACCGGAAGGTGGCTGGATCTCGAGCATTACGCGCGATGCGACATCGGGCAATCTCTACGCGGGCCTGTCCTATCAGTGGGGGTATAACAAAACCGCAGGGAGCCTTTGGAAGTCGATCGACTCGGGTGCGTCGTGGGCTCTTCTTCCATCTGCGATCACGGGGGTGTTCGAGCAGAACACGACGGCTCCCCGCGTGGCGATCACGCCTTCCTCAACGGTATTCGTCGGGATGCGCGGCGCAGGTGTGCGGCGTTCCGATGATGGTGGCGCAAGCTTCGTGACCGTCAATGCGGGTCTTCCCGCAGGCTTCATGGTGGTGGACATCGCGCTCGGTGTTGATCAGACACTTTACGCAGCCATCCAAAATAGCGGGGTATACCAACTGCCGAGCGGTGGATCGACATGGTCGCCGTCGAATACAGGACTGCCGACTCTGGTTGTGCGGTCCGTCGCGGTCATCAATCAGGTTCAATTCGTTGGAACATCGACCGGCCTATACCGACGGACGGCGGGGGGATCGTGGATGCCACCTGTCGTCGGCGTCGGCGCGATCGGCGTCGGTGCATTCTCGCAAGGACCGGGCGGCATTTACGCATGCTGTGAAAACGGGCTGTGGCGATCGGTCGATGGCGGCAACCAATGGGCTCAACTTTCAGGTCCGTTCTCTGGCGTGCAAACATATTCGGCCTGCGACACTGGATCCGCTTTGATTGTGGGCTCGCAAGCTGGATTCCACCGAAGCCTCAATGGCGGCGCATGGACCGCGGCTGCTGGAATCGCCTCGGGAGCCATTGCGCGGTGCTTCGTGAGCGAAGCTGGTTTACTGATGACTGGAACATTTGAGGTTGGAATATTGGCAAGTTCCGATAGTGGAGCCACATGGGAATCACGCAACACTGGCCTCGCCGGACATACGGTCCTTCGCATGACAGTCACGACCTCCGGCACCATTCTCGCTGGTACAAACAATGGCATGTATCGACGCAGTGGCGGTGTGTGGGAAGCTCCCGATCTTCTTGCAAGACGCATCTTCGCGTTGGCGCAGGCTCCGTGGGGACAGGTCTATGCTGGTAATTACAACATAACAGCAGGTGTGTCGGATGGACACGCATTCGTTTCCAACGACGATGGACAAACATGGAGCGATGTTTCGTGGGGAGCGTCGCCAGCGATGGTCAGCGGGTTCGCATTCGTGCCGACGACGCAAGAAGTATTCGCCAGCGTTGCGTGGAATTCAGGCGGCGTGTTGAAGCGCGCGCTGAATCAGTCGACATGGTCGGCGGTGGGTCCTGCCGATAATCCTCCCGCATACTTCATGGGCCGAAGTGCAGCGGGTGATCTCTATATCGGTTCCGAGGGTCTCGGTGTTCGCAGACTCGCCGCTGGCGCACCGCAGTCGGCGTGGACCAATCTCGGATTCAGTTCATCGCAACAGTTTGCAATCGCTTTCAACGCTGCGGGAAATGTTTTCTTCGGCAACGACGGCAATATTCGCGGCATTTATCGTTCGATCGACGGCGGGCAGACCTTTCAACCACTCGACGGTTATCCGAGTTTGTATGGGCACGCAATCGTCATCGCCTCTGACGGGACGATCTTCTGCGCAAGCCGCGATAAAGGTGTATGGCGCTCCACCGACAATGGAGTCACCTGGCAAGATGTGAGCGCAGGATTGTCAAGCACATCAGTGCTATCGCTGGCGATTGGGCCTGACGGGTACCTCTACGCTGGTAGCGCAGGTCATGGCGTGTATCGCTCGGCCGCACCCGTGGTCCACCTTTGCGTTGCGGATATCGACCGCAGCGGCGCCGTCGACGGATTGGACCTCAGCATTATGCTCAGTAGTTGGGGCGCGGCGGGCAGCAACTCTGCCGACTTGAACAGCGACGGCCTCGTCGATGGATTGGACCTCAGCATTATGCTCAGCAGTTGGGGCGGGTGCAACGGTTAAGTGATCACAGACGGTCGATGTGGGAGGCGACCGAGCGCACACAACGCTTCCCCAAGTTTCTTCCTCAATCGATCAGTCAGCACGATGTTGTTGATCTTTCATCTTCGATGCACCGTCAGGAACCGATTGGCTTGGGGCAACGACTATTTCGAACAATGAAACCGTTCCACTTGTTTCGTTACAGACCGCGAGCAGCGTTGTTCCAGTCGGGCTTGATTCGGCCGGAATCACACACAGACCCTCGGGCGCAAGATCGCCGGCATCTTCGAGGCGGTCGGGAATTTTGTCATCGTCTGCATCGAGTTTGAGATCAACTCGTGGATCGCGACGATTGAAATATCCAGCGAAGATCGGCTTCTTTGGATCACTCGCATCCCACATCATCACGCCGCCAGTTCGCTCGAGTCCAAGGAAAATCATGCGCCGACCCGCAATCGTTGCGATGGCGAGGCCTTCTGGTTCTGGACCGCGCGCATCACTGCGACTGTCTTGTGATGGGCTCGTTTTACTGTCAGAGTTGAATGCATCTGGCATGCGGTCTCGCACGGTGCGCTCGATCTCGCTGCCAGAATCCCAAGTGAGTTCGAGTTGTGTCGGTGCGCCATCTTTCGCCGCAACGATTCGCCAGATGCTGGCTGAACGCGCGCCGAAACAAATCAGCTGGTCATAGTCTCCATCGTGATCGATGTCGCCGCATGATTCGCTGACCTCAAGTCGTCCGGTGGCTTCGGCCTTGAGAAGATCCGCTTGCGTCACACCATCGCCGCCTTCACAGTGAAGCGGGAAATGCTTTTCGTCGAGCGCAGGCTTGGTTGGATCTTTCGAATTCTTCAGCTTCGCGACGCGCCGCAATTCAGACCAAAACGGATAGTCACGTGGTTCCCCTTCGTTTGCCGTCACGATGTATTGCTCATCGCCACTGCGAAAATATGCGATGGAATCTGGTTGATACATGCCAGAAATAGGCCATTCATTGATCGAGATTCGGTTGTCCTTGTCGCTTGCATCAAGCCCAACGCCATGCGCGCCAAAGTTCTTGAGGCCCAGCGGAATGATCGCGGTGATCTTGGCCGTCGCGATGTCCAGCACCGCAACGGCGTTGCATTCTTGCAAGGAGACATATGCGGTCGTTCCATCCAGAGTGACAGAGATGTACTCCGGTTCAAGTTGCTGCGCGAGCGTTCGCCCAGGCATCGGCGCGTGAACGCCTGCGGCGCGAAGTTCATTGGCTTGTGCCTCAAATGAATCAAAGGTCGCTTCGCGCACGGTTGCGTGAGTCGGACCATTTGTGAGATCAATCAGCGAAACCGTTCCAGCTGGATCTTCACTGCCATCATCGCTCGGCTCTGCCTCGTTGGCGACGAGCAATGTTGTGCCATCGGGAGTGAACGCAATCATGTCTGGACCGTGGCCGACTCTGACCTTGGCAATCGGTTCAAGTGCGAGATTGAAAAAGCGAACCTCGCCTCGTGCATTTCGCGACTTAGGCATCCAGCACATCGCAACGAGGTCGCCGTGCACCGCGACACTATTGACGCCGAATTGACGGAGCATCATGAGGCGCGCGGGCTTGGTCGGATCGGTCATGTCCAGCATCGCTAATCCTTGCGCGGCATTGGTGACATAGAGCATCTTGGATTGCGGGCTCCACGCTGCGATCTCACCACCCGAGGCATTGAACAGACCCGATGAATAGGAACCAACAAACCGAGCTTGCGCAATATCAGACTGGTTTGAACCATGAATGATCGGGGGCGAGCTGGCGAAACAGATTGCAAAGAGCGTGGTTGCGAAGATCATGGGTGCAAGGTGAATCGAGTTGTGTTGAGAACAAGTTTAGGAAGTGAAAAGATTGCCTGTTGTGGCGCCCAACACGCAAAGTGAACGCAACCTGAACGCAGCCAGAACAATCATGATGCATGATGCCACGCGTCCGTTTCATCTTTTCTATGGAGCAACTCATGCAAACCTCTTTTAATACTTCAATCGTATTGTGTGTCCTTGGCTTGTGCGCACGCGCGCCCGCTGCAGATGTCATCCTCAACGAGTGGAACAGTGTTGGAAGCACCAAGTGGTTGGGTAATCCAGCTGCCGCCGTGACGGGCTGTCCATCGCCCGATGGCCCTGGCGGTGTGAGTTGTTCAACCAACGAAGATGTTTTCTTTGGTCGACTGCTTGGCAACGGTGGAGATTGGATGGAATTAGTCATCACCAAAGACCACACAGATATTCGTGGATGGAAAGTGCAGTGGATCGAAACAGCGGCGACCGATGCCAATGGACAGGACATTTGGTACGGCAACGGGTCGACTCCGCAAGGCGAAATCACTTTTTCGAATGCGACGATTTGGTCGAACTTGCGCGCTGGAACCATCTTGACGATCACCGAATCGTCGACCGTGCTTGGCGGACTCGACACCGACACATCATTCAATCCCTGCCTTGGCGATTGGTGGATCAATGTGAACTGTTTCGATGCGGCGCTGATCACATGCAATGACAATGTTGTTGATCCGACAAATCCAACCTATGACGATCCAATGGATATCGGAAATGACAACTGGGCTGGTCGAATCATTAACGCGCAGGGGGCTATCGTCATCGACCTCGCCGGTGAAGGTCAACCTTCATGGGGAGCGACTGGTGTCAACAGTCGCGAGGCCGTGCGGTTGGAAGAAAATCCATCGCAGTTGATCACGCCTTATTCACGTTACGACGATGGCGATAATTCATCGTTTGGTCAGCCCAATAGTTGGAGCGATACGGTCACGCAGTGCAAGACCTATCAGGACTTCACTGCTCTTCGCGCTCCGATCATGGCCGAACTCTGCACGACATGCAAGCCAATCATGCTCAATGAATACAACGCTGTTTCCAAGACCGGATTCTTGGGCGGCGGAACGCAAGCGGCCGACGCATCTGGCGGACAGGCTGCTGATGCGCACTTCGGTCGAGCGCTTGGTAACGGCTTGAATTGGATGGAATTTGTGGTGATCTCTGAAGGTTTGGATATGCGCAACTGGACGCTCCGTTGGCGCGATAAGTCAGACTCGGGAGTGATCACACTTTCGAGCGCGGCGCTGTGGTCCAACTTGCACAGCGGAACGATTTTGACCTTCACTGAAAGCACAACGGCGCAGGGTGGAATGAACACCGATCTGTCATACAACCCTGCGGCCGGCGATCGCTGGATGAACATCAACACCTTTGACACGGCACTTGTCGCTCAAACAACAAGCACGAAACCACTGCATGTTTCAGGTCAGTTTTCAGCGTCGAATGATCGATGGGCGATTGAAGTGCGCAATCAATCTGGTGTCGCGATCACCGAATTGCAAGGCGAAGGTTCGCCCAATTATTACGGTGGTGGCGTTGGCTTAACTGCAGTCTGTCGCTTGCGCGCGAATCCATCAGGTCGAGTTGATGCGTCGAGTTTCTATGACGATTCGACCAATGCGAGCACCTTTGGTTCGGCCAACACATGGGTTTCTTGTCCAGGTTCAACCACGATCACGCAGTCGTTTGCGGCGCTACCTGAAGCAGGCTGTGTCTGGGCGGTTGCCAATCGAGCTGATGTCAATGGTGACGGTGCAGTGAATGGTTCCGATCTGACAACCGTGCTTTCTGCATGGGGAACCGCTGATCCAATCGTTGATATCAACCAAGACGGGCAAGTGAATGGACCCGATCTCACTGCTTTGCTCGCCGCATGGGGAACCTGATGCAGAGGTCGTCGCGCATAAGCAATCCAGCACGCGGATTTACACTCATTGAACTGCTTGTGGTGCTCGGCATCATCACCGTTCTAGTTGGTGTGCTGTTGCCGGGCATCGGCATGGTTCGCAAGAGCGGCAGTGCAACCAAGAGCCAATCCAACTTGAAACAGTGGGGAATCGGGACCATCATGTGGGCCAACGCGAACAAGGAGAAATTGCCTTGGGAAGGATTGAAGGACGCCAACGATATGTCGCTCAATCTCGTGCAGCGTGCATACTGGGCCAACGCGATTCCGCCGCTGATCGATCAACTTCCATATGCAGATATTTCAAACAGCGCATTCAGCGCACAGGCCAATGTGCCATTCGCCAGTGATGGCAATTCGATTTTTATCGATCCCGCTGCGCAGCCCGATTCAGCATCGCCGTGGGGTTGGGGAGCGCCGGGGAGCGGCGGGGCACAGCGCCAGTTTTATTTCAATTATGTTCCAAACAGCCAACTCAATAACACATATCTCGCGCAGTCTGGCGATCCGCAGTATTCCCCCAAGCGATTGATGAAGTTGACGCAAATTAACCGGTCCGACGCCACAATATTGATGTTGGAAATGCGCGCGAGCGCTGGCGAGCTTCCCAGTACCGATGTCCACTATGGCCGCGATCTCAAGCGTCACCGCGCCGACTGGAAACGATTTGCGGCGCGGCACTTCAACGGTGGGCACATGCTTTTCGCAGACGCGCATGTCGGTTGGGTTCTTAACACAGAAGCCACGACCAATTCACAGGGCAGTCGCGATCCAAGTTTTCCGCAAGGCGATTGGAACACGAACAAACTGATTTGGGATCCGATTGGTCCAGCGCGCGACGAGTAATCATGTGCGCCTTCACGAAATCATCACGAAGTCTTCACTTGCATTCACACGAATTGGAATCATGATGTCAGTGATCATTCAACATGGTGTTGGATGATCGGTCCAGATGGCAGGGTGGGTTGTAAAGGGATCTTTGGAGAATCGATATGTCCATGGCCTTCTCTCGTCGTCTTACCATTTTGTCACTTCCGATCATCGCCGCAACGACCATTTCGAGTGCATCACTCGCAGCGTTGATAGCGGGTGATATCGCCATCGTGGGCTTCCAGGCATCTGGAGCGCCGACGGACAACATCGCGTTTGCGACGCTTGTTGATCTGTCAGCCGGAACTGTCCTTTACTTCACCGATAACGGGTGGACCGGCACTGCGTTCCGCGGCGTGTCGGGCACCGACAGTGATGGCAACGAAACTCTGATGCGTTACACAGTTGGCTCGAACGGTCTTGCGGCTGGAAGCGTAGTCAGTTCCATTTCATCCAACGCGGCTCTGGGAGTATGGGCTTTATCGGGACTCGTAGGCACTGGAACATCGACCTTCGCACAGTTGTCGCTCTCTTCCACTGGAGAGCAGGTCACGATCTTCTCTGGCACCAATGCGCTCAATCCGATGTTTAGCGGATTCACAGCGCTGTGGAACTTCGACAACACGGGCGTGCTGGAACCTGCCACAACAAGTGCGACAGGAAGTCTGGCAACTGGACTGACCGCTGCGACATCCACACTGCTCTCGGGTGGTTTGAATTATGCCGCGTTCAATTTCGTATCGTTCTCATCAGGCACGAGCGCAGAGTGGATGGCGCGCTTCGCAGATGCCAGTAATTGGACGACGAGCTCGGCAACGACAAGTTTTGCCGACGGTTCATTTATCGTTGTTCCAGCTCCAGGCGCGCTGGTCCTCCTCGGCTTGGCTGGTCTTGTGGCTCGTCGACGACGATCGAAGTGAACTCTCTAATCAACCGCATACTTCCCATGCGGTCATTTGTGCGCGGGTGGCGGTCGTGCGTGAGACCGCCATCCGCTTTTTTGTGGCGTTACACTGGCAGCGCGCCAAGCGCGTGCCGCACATATGTCACACACACCATCTCAGCAAACTCGAACCGAATCCGACGCAATGGGATCCATCGAAGTTCCCGCCAATCATTACTGGGGAGCGCAGACTGAGCGGTCGATACATCATTTCCCATTTGGTGATCGCATGCCGCTGCCGATTGTGCACGCATTTGGGCTCTTGAAGGCCGCATGTGCGCGGGCAAATCACGAGATCGGTGGTCTTTCCAAGGAACTGACCGATCTCATCGTCACCGTTGCGGGCGAAGTCGCATCGGGCAAGCTTGACGAGGAATTTCCGCTCAAGATTTGGCAGACTGGTTCTGGAACACAGTCGAACATGAATGTGAATGAAGTGATTTCCAATCGTGCCATCGAGATCGCTGGAGGAGTTCGCGGGTCGAAGAAACCAGTTCATCCCAATGATCATGTCAATCTGTCACAGTCGAGCAATGACACATTTCCATCAGCGATGCATATCGCAGTGGCGATTGAAATCGAGAAGAGACTCTTGCCAGCGGTGAAGCAGTTGCGAGATGCGCTGCATGTGAAGTCCAACGAGTTTGCCAGCGTGGTCAAGACTGGTCGAACTCATTTGCAGGACGCGGTACCGCTCACGCTCGGTCAGGAATTTTCGGGCTATGTCGCACAACTCGACCACGGGATGCGAGTGATCAGCGAGAGTCTGCCGAGTCTTCGTGATCTGGCGATTGGCGGCACCGCAGTTGGCACAGGTCTCAACGCACCGGTGGGATTTGGCGAACTCGTGGCCAAGAAACTCTCTGCGCAGACAGGCATTGCATTCACCAGCGCGCGCAACAAATTTGCCGCACTCGCCGGCCATGAAGGTGCCGCGCAAGCGCATGGCGCATTGGCTGTCTTGGCTGGATCGCTCATGAAGATCGCCAACGATGTGCGCTGGCTCGCCAGCGGACCGCGCTGCGGAATTGGCGAGATTTCGATTCCAGAGAATGAACCGGGATCGAGCATCATGCCTGGCAAGATCAATCCCACGCAGAGTGAAAGCATGACCATGGTGTGTGTGCAAGTCTTTGGCAACAACAGCGCCGTGCAATTCGCGGCGAGTCAGGGAAACTTTGAACTGAATGTTTTCAAGCCAGTGATTGCCGCGAACCTTTTGCAATCTTGCGAATTGCTCGCTGGCACATGCCATGCATTTCGAGAATTCTGTGCTGAAGGCATCGTTGCCAATCAGGAGCGCATCGATGAATTGCTCGCCAAAAGTCTAATGATGGTCACGGCCCTCACGCCGCACATCGGATATGACAAATCAAGCGCGATCGCAAAACACGCACACCATACGCACACGACGCTGCGGCAAGCCGCGCTCGAATTGGGCCATGTTGATGCGGCGATGTTCGATCGTGTGGTTCGCCCCGACGAGATGGTCAATCCGCGCTAGAGAATTCCATTTTTTCGCCGAATTATGGGCGAATTATGGGCGAATTATGGACGAATTGATCCTTGCGCAGACGGGGGAAAATTTCAGTGTTGCACAACGCCACGCTTCGATGCGTGCTATCGTTGCAGCCAAGCACGAGAATATCGTTCAGTGAAAAAACCACGGAGGTTCGGTTTTGGCAAGTTCAACAGAAGATAATGTGACGGTCCTCGAAGAAGATCCAGCCATCGATTTCACATGCGACGGTCCGGACGAACTTGCGACGAATGATGATGAAAGATTGCCGATTTCCAAGGTGCAATTGCACCTTGCGATGTTGGCAGCAGTTGCGCTGCCGCCTCTGGGCTTGCTCGCGGCGATGATCTTCATGTGGGGCGGATGGTTCAGCTGGCCGAGCCTGATTGCAATGGTTGCCATGTACATCGTGACGGGACTTGGCATCACGGTCGGTTATCACCGTATGTTCACCCACAAGGCGTTTGTAACACCAAAGCCCATTGGCATTTTCTTCATGATTATCGGTGGAATGGCAGCCCAGGGGCCGCTTGTGTGGTGGGTGGCGACGCATCGCCGGCACCATCATTTTTCCGATCACGAAGAAGATCCGCACTCGCCGCACGCGGGCCGCGCCCCGGGAATTGTGGGATGGATCAAGGGCTTTGCGCATGCGCATGTCGGTTGGCTTTTCAGTTCAAGTGAGAAGGGTCACTATCAATATGTTCGTGATCTGATGGCGGACCCAACCATCATGCGGATCAATGGATTGTTCCCAGTGTGGGTCGCGATCGGACTGCTCATCCCCGCCGTCGTCGTTGGACTCATCACGATGTCGTGGACTGGTGTGGTGCTCGGCTTCCTGTGGGGCGGCCTTGTGCGCATGTTCCTCTTGCATCACACAACATGGAGCATCAATTCAGTATGCCATGTGTGGGGCTGGCGTGATTATCGCTCCGACGACGAGAGTCGCAATAATCCAGTTATGGGAATTTTGACTTTCGGTGAAGGATGGCACAACAACCATCACGCTTTTCCATCCAGCGCGCGCCACGGCTTGAAGTGGTGGCAGTTGGATGTCAGTTGGATGATCATTCGTTCGCTGCAAGCGGTCGGACTCGCCACCAAGGTGCGACTGCCGACCAAGGAAAGAATGATCGCGCGTCGTCGTCGGGTGTGATTGAGCATGATCATGCATGATCCAGCATGATGAGGAAGCGAAGCGATGTTCACAAATATCGCGGCGTACAAATTCACTCCACTCGATGGACTCGAAGCGCTCCGTGAGCGATTGCAATCTGTTTGTCGGACCGGGGAACTGAAGGGCACGATTCTGCTGAGCCCCGAGGGTGTGAATGTGGTCGTGGCGGGGACGCAGGCCAACATTCAAGTTCTGCTCGCGGAACTTCGTTCAATCAACGGGATGGAAGATTTCGTTGTCAAAGAGAGCCTGAGCGAGAAGCAACCATTTCGCCGCATGCTGGTGCGCTTGAAGAAAGAGATCATTGCATTTGGCGTGCAAGGGATCGCACCCGCCCAGAAGACTTCCACGAAGATCACACCACGCCAGCTCAAGGAGTGGCTCGATGATGCAAAGCCGATCACACTGCTCGATACGCGCAACGACTATGAGATTCGCATGGGAACATTTGAGGGATCATTGCCCGCGCGCGTCGCGCACTTCCGCGATTTTCCAGCGGCGGTCGAGAAGCTGCCGGATGCGTTGAAAGATCAGACCATCGTGATGTTTTGTACCGGTGGAATTCGCTGCGAGAAGGCGGGGCCATTCATGGAACGCGCTGGATTCAAAAATGTTTTCCAGCTCGACGGTGGAATCTTGAAATACTTTGAAGAATGTGGTGGGGCGCATTACAAGGGCGACTGCTTCGTCTTTGATCGGCGTGTTTGCGTTGACTCAAAATTGCAGGAGACTGGTGCGGCGGTTTGTTTCGCGTGTCAAATGCCGCTCACTGAGCAAGAACAACGGCATCCGCATTATTTGGTCGGGGTTTCGTGTCCATTCTGCCATCCGTCGCGGACGAGTCCGTGATCTTTCATGAGCAAGCATGAGCAAGCATGAGCAAGCATGAGCAAGCATGAGCAATCGTCCATCGACGGTCGTTACATCTCGGCCGTGTCATCAGGTGGCGGAACGAGATCTTGCTCACGCAAGAAGAAGATCTTGCACGCAAGAGTCCGCGATGCCACCGGGAGTAGCGCAAGAATCATCCGCAATTTCGCCACATAGGCGAAGCGCAGCAAGGCAGCTCCGGTGATGCCATAGAGCACGGCCGACAGAGCGAATTCGATGCCAAGGCCGACTCGCGGAGCCATATCAAGCGGGAGCAGCGGCATAATGCTCCGTACGACTCCATCGACTCCTATGAACGCGAGCAGTGCGTAGAGTGGAGTGAGGTAGAGTTCGGAGGCAATGAAGCCTTGGTCGCAACCGAATCGCGCGAGCACACTTCGAATCTGCATGTAAGCGATGATCGAGCTCAGGGTGCCAACACCAATGACCAGTGTGATTGCGATGCCTTCGTCTGGAATCTGGAAAACTGCAATGGCAAGAACGGCCAACAAGGCACCGGCAATCTTGGCCGCAGTGCGCCACGAGAGCACGGTCAAGTAGAGTTTCCAGCGTCGCATTCCTACGAGCGGACCCTCGAGTACGCCCAGGACGGTTGGGAAGATCAACAAGATGCAGGCGACCCTGACGGGCCAAATGCTTGAGACCCATTTCTCGCCCCAAACCAACTGTGCGAGGCTCGGATAAACGGTCGCAACGAAGAGAATAAAGAGCGGTATGAAAACGATCCCAGCGGTAAAGGCTGCGAGGATGCTTTGCTTCTCGAGCTTCGGATTTCCACGGGAGCGCGAAGTATAGGGAGCCAAGACGGAAGTGAGAGCGGATGTCAGTAGCCGCATGGGCTGAAACGCAAGTTGGTTCGCTAGGAAATAGACGCCAAGCGACGCGAGGGGGACAAAGAGGCTTGCGATGAACGAATCGATTTGATCGAGCATCGAAATGGTGATGCTGATCAAGAGCGGATACTTCAGCATCTTTGCGCTTGATCGAATCCAGCCTTGCGAAACTTGAAAGTCGGCCTTCGTGAATCTTGCAGCAACGGATGCCATTGTGATTTGGGAAATCACGCCACAAACCTGGCAGAGAACGAGTGTGAGAGGTCCATATCCATTTCGAGCAAACACAAATGCCGTGATTACTTTGATGATGGCCGCCACCACATCAATCCATGCGATCTGCTTGAACAACAGATTGGAGGCCATCTTCCCGCGCGGATACATCGACAAGTGATTCAGGGGTGCCAAGATTGCAAGCCAGATCAGCACCCAGACGAGTGACTTCTGATCATAGAACATCTCCGCAGGCAGTACGGACCCGAGCGTGAGTAGCGCACCAAGAGAGGCAAAGATCATCGCAATGCGAAAGAGCCCGCCTCCGATGATCGGAAATTCAGCCGGCGTCATCGTCTGGTAAGTGAGCCCAGTTCCGCCTCCGCGCATCGCCAGAGTGAATGTGCAGATGCCAAGGGCGATCGCGTAAACGCCAAAGTCGTCTGGCGAGAGATACCACGCTGTGATGACTTGGGTGGCAAGGCCGCTTGCGCGCGCGAATAAACTCGCAAACGCGATCAAGATGATGCTGAGTGGTTGGGAATTTCTGTATGACACGGCGTCAATCTCGGGCCCAGAAACTTGTGGCAGGATGATAGCAATTCGCTCGCAACCGCTCGCCGTGTGATCTAGCATGAATTTTTAGTGGAACGACGAATCAGAGCACATCGGGCAGGGCTGATCGCAACGCTCGCGGTGCTAACGCTCGCATGAGTGCGCTGTTGGATATTGCGACTGGAGACTCTCGTGCGATGTCCGACAATGTGCCGTCTCACCTTGTGATCGTGTTTCGCCCTTGATGTGTATGCGAGCCCGTTCACGCTTGGTCTGTGTTTGATCACCTCGCTGCTGTTGATGAGTAATCGAAAAGTCTTTCTTGTGGCGATGGATGTCACCCTGGCTTTGGCGGTTGTGACAATCTAGAAAATATTGCCGTTTTCGTCGGCTATTACTGGCGTTTTGACCATCCCTTCCAAGACCGCATTGCCACAGGTGAAACGGTGCATCCCGCTGTGATGTTCCCACAGAACGCCATGGCGACGGAATCGATGAAGGGATGGAGGCCATCGTTTATGGATGATCTTTTTCTCTCATTCAACACCGCGAGCACCTTGGGACCGACGCTGCCGGTGCCGCTGCGTGGGTCGATGCAAATCGGAATGATGCTTCAAGTCTCCATCGCCATATCGGTGTTGATCATGATCGCTGCGCGAGCGGTCGGCTTGATTCAATAGAGCGTGCGACTCGTCAGCGTGCGGCTGCGCGCAAGATTTCTTTCACCGCATCAATATTCGCATCGATTTCAATTGGCGCATTTGTCGGTGCGTGCGTCGCGGCAGCGCCATCCTTCGATGCTGCGAGAGGGTCCTTGAGCACATGACCCGTCAGCAATGTGATCACGCTCTCGTGCGCTTTGATCACACCTCGTTGCACGAGCGCCTTCACTCCCGCGACGCTCGCCGCGCTGGCTGGCTCGCATCCAATGCCACTGGTGTCAATCACGCGTTTGGCGTCGAGGATCGCGGCATCACTGACGGCGCTCACCACACCATTGGTGAATCGAATTGCCGCGACGGCTCGATCCCATGATGCAGGATCGCCGATGCGGATCGCAGTGGCGATGGTCTCTGCGATAACAGAGTGCCGATTGGCAAAATTTTCAGAGAATGCAGCCGCAAACGGTGCCGCGCCGCTGGCCTGCACGCAAAGCAGCCGCGGAATCTTGGTGATGAGACCGAACTGTTGTGCTTCGCGAAGGGCCTTGCCAAATGCTGCCGTATTGCCGAGATTTCCAGCCGGCAAAGCGATCCAATCAGGTGGATTCCAGCCGCACTGCTGGAGCAATTCAAAGACGATCGTTTTCTGTCCCTCGATGCGAAATGGATTGAGTGAGTTGCCAAGATAGACACCCAGCGACTCGGACGATTCGCGCACCAGGCGAAGACAATCATCAAAGTCGCCGCGCACGAGCAGGGTGCGCGCGCCATATGCGAGGGTTTGCGCCAACTTGCTCATCGCGATACGCCCAGCAGGCACCATCACTAGCGCTGGAATGCCAGCATGCGCGGCGTATGCGGCAAGCGAACTGCTCGTGTTGCCAGTCGACGCACACGCAATCGCAGTCGCACCGCACCGCCGTGCTTGGGTCACGGCGACCGTCATGCCGCGATCCTTGAATGAGCCAGTTGGATTGTGTCCCTCGTGT
>Ga0209284_10003808_pt1 | contig 17976 bp, 18 predicted proteins | sample FRY03_FD_187211 | JGI IMG/M metagenome (GOLD analysis project Ga0209284, IMG submission 187211) | Freshwater microbial communities from Lake Fryxell liftoff mats and glacier meltwater in Antarctica - FRY-03 (SPAdes) (version 2) | ecosystem: Environmental > Aquatic > Freshwater > Ice > Glacier... | reverse complement strand
CGGATTAAAATCCGTTGCTACAATATGTTTCGTCCTACGCCAACGGATTAAAATCCGTTGCTACAATATGTTTCGTTCCTACGCCAACGGATTAAAATCCGTTGCTTTTAAATACGTATTAGAGCCATCGGCTCGGCACATTTTGTAAGGCTGGACTTTAGTCCAGTTTGTGAAATACCCTGTCAAAGAAAGAGCCATAGGCTCGGGACATATAGAAGCATTAGGTTCATATTAAATCTTCAAAAAGATAACGCTCATCAAACGGTACTTCAAACTTTTCTAAAAACTCTAAATATTCTTCTTTTAAGTTCTGTTTTTTGTGATGTGATTCTTGATTGGAAATGTATTTATAAACCACATTAATTTGAGAATGACTGTAAGAAAACGCACCATATCCTTCCTGCCATTCAAATCTTGATTTTGTTAAATTATGATCATTAATATATTTTGAAGATTTTGCTTTTACAATTTTCATTAATTCAGAAATTGAAACAGTTGGTTTTAGACCTAAAAAACAATGAACGTGATCTTCAACTCCATTTACAATTATAGTTTTACAACCCGTTTCATTTATCAAATTACCAATTACTCCAAATAGTATTGATTTCCATTCTTTGGCAATAACAGCTTCACGATATTTTACCGCAAAAACAACTTGAATATAAACTTGATGATAGGTATTTGCCATAATTGTCTTTTTATGAACCGTTCCTAAGGAATTATTATTATTTAATTTCATATCATGAAACGGATTAAAATCCGCTGCTATAAAATAATTCATTCCTACGCCAACGGATTAAAATCTGTTGCTACAATATGTTTCGTCCTACGCCAACGGATTAAAATCCGTTGCTACAAAATAATTCGTCCTACGCCAACGGATTAAAATCCGTTGCTACAAAATAATTCGTCCTACGCCAACGGATTAAAATCCGTTGCTACAAAATAATTCGTCCTACGCCAACGGATTAAAATCCGTTGCTACAAAATAATTCGTTCCTCCGGAACTTTTAAATACGTATTAGAGCCATCGGCTCGGCACATTTTGTAAGGCTGGACTTTAGTCCAGTTATATCACTACGTAACTTTTACATAAATATTAGAGCCATCGGCTCGGCACATTTTGTAAGGCTGGACTTTAGTCCAGTTATATCACTACGGAACTTTTACATAAATATAAGAGCCAGAGGCTCGGCACATTTTGCAGCAATAGATTATAATCCTATTGGAAACAAAAATTAGCATTTTGCAACAACCAATTTTTATACGTTGGAAACAAAAAATTTTATATTCTATTTTGTTTCTAAAAAAACCAGCTCGCCACAAAAATTGCAGTAATCACACAAATTACATCCACCAAAAGCATCGTTCCTAAAGCGTAGCGAGTGTTCTTTATATTTACAGATCCAAAGTAAACCGCAATTACATAAAACGTGCTTTCGGCACTACATTGAAAAATACTACTTAATCTTCCAGTCATAGAATCGGCTCCAAAAGTATTCATCGAATCGATCAAAAAACCTCTTGATCCAGCCGAACTAAACGGACGTAGTAAGGCAACAGGTAACGCATCGGTAATTTCTTTACTCACTCCCATATTTGAAAAAGCAAACGCTATCCAATTGCTAATAATTTCAAACAAACCACTGTTTCTAAACAAAGAAATGGCTACTAACATTCCTAAAACATAAGGAAAAATAGTGACTCCAGTTTTCACTCCATTATTGGCTCCAACTACGAAAGTATCAAAAACGGTGGTTTTAGCGTCAGCAAATTTCTTTTCATTGATAAACGAAAAAACCAAAGTAAAAGCAATAATTCCGACCAATATTAAAGCTGAAAGATTAGATGTGAAATAGTTTTTTCCGATTAAGTCCAAATGATTCACATACATCAACAAACCAACTATGGCAGCTATTAAACCCATCAAAGCCACAACTAGAGATGCACTTTTGAAATTAATTTTTTGTTTGATTCCAACAATTAAAAAAGCGGCAATTGTACCAATAAAAGAAGTGATAATACAAGGCAGCATTACGTCGGCGGGGTTGGTTGCGCCTGCGGCAGCTCGATAGCCAATAATAGAAGTTGCAATTAAAGTCAATCCCGATGCGTGCAAACACATAAACATAATTTGGGCATCGCTTGCCTTGTCTTTATCGGAATTTATTTCTTGCAAACTTTCCATAGCTTTTAACCCAAAAGGAGTAGCTGCAGAATCTAACCCCAAGAAATTTGCAGCAAAATTTAAAGTCATATACGAAATAGAAGGATGGTTTTTGGGAATACTCGGAAACACTTTTACAAACACGGGACTCAATGCTTTCGCTAATTTTCCAGAAGCGCCAGAAATAATTAAAAGTTCCATCAAGCCACAGAAAAAGGCCAAATAGGCAATAAGCGGAATAATTAAATCAAGCAAGGTGCTTTTGCAAGTTGGCAACAACCCATCTGATTTTTGAACACCGCTGAAAATTTTTACGGTTTTGTTCGAATAAACATAAGTTGTATCCGGGTCAGTGTTTATTTTATCAACCAGAATCGTTTGGTTTGGCGCTTTTTCAATGCTGTCTTTTACAAAAACAGGTATTTGGTTTAAGTATTTTTCAGAAATTAAAATAGGATCGTCTTTCTTGCCATTCAATACAAAATCAATGGTATAGGTATTGGCTGTAAACAAACTCACCACAATAAAAGCAATCGACGAAATAAAAATCACCAACCAAAATCTACTCAATACCATAATATTTAATTTTTGTAAATGTAATTATTTATTGCAAAAAAGACCTAACAGGTTTTGAAAACCTGTTAGGTCTAAAACTAAACGTGAATAATCTCTTCTTCAATCAATAAATCTTCTCGTCGCAATCGAAGAAAAATCTGCGCTACAGCAATGGTGTCTTTTTCACAATAAGTTACAATGCGGTCAATATCTTTTTCTACATAATAAACGTGACCCACTTGACTGCCGTCAATATCGCCTTTTGGAGAAGGAATTCCAAGGACTTTGCACATTAATTTCAGGGAAGTGTAATGTTTGTAATCTCCAAATTTCCACAATTCTAAGGTGTCTAAATGTGGAATTTCCCAAGGTTTTTTGCCAAATAAATTAAGTTTATTGGGAATAGCAATATTGTTAATAATCATTCGGCGAGCGATAAATGGAAAATCAAATTCCTTTGCGTTATGCCCGCACAAAACGTGTTGTGGTCCGTTGAAATGATTGTTCAAAAGATTGATGAAATCGTGTAGAATTTTCTTTTCTTCTCCAAAAAAAGAGGTCACTCTAAAATTTCGAATATCGCCTTTGATGGTAAAATAACCCACGGAAATACAGACAATTTTTCCGAACTCAGCCCAAATTCCTGCACGATCATAAAAATCTTCTGGCGTGTATTCGTCTTTTCGCTGGTATTGGGTTTTGTGTTCCCAAAGCGTTTTCATTTCATCATCCAAAGTATTGAAATCAGCTACTTCTGGCACCGTTTCTATGTCGAGAAATAAGATGTTATTGAGGTTAATTTTTTCGATCATTACTATCTTTTTTAAACACGGATTTCACAGATTAACACAGATTTTATTATACCTAAAATGTTTAATAAAAAAATGCACATTCCAAATATAAGCAAAAAAAAACAATTTGTGTAAATCTGTGAAATCTGTGCTATCACTAAAACAAACTTTGTTGAGTGGTAGGATTTTCATGTTCTAAAAGCCATTTTTTGCGCCACAATCCCCCTGCATAACCCGTTAGTGAACCATCTGTTCCAATGACTCGGTGACACGGAACCACAATCCAAAGTGGATTTTTCCCATTGGCAGAAGCTACTGCTCGAATGGCTTTGACATCGCCTAATTTCTTGGATAATTCGAGATAGGAAATTGTTATTCCGAAAGGAATTTCGAGTAATCCTTTCCAAACTTTTTGTTGAAAATCAGTTCCTGATGGATTTAATTTGAAGGTGAAATTAGTTCTATTTCCTTCGAAATAGTCGTTGAGTTGAACAACGGCTTCTTGTATAATTAATGGAATTATAGGTGAAACATCGCCTTCATCTGAAACTGAAATTACCATAATACCGTTTTCGTCACCAATGATTTTGGCAATTCCTAAAGGTGTTTTGATGTAAGCGGTTTCCATTTTATAAAAGTAAAGAAAAATTGCCGCAGTGTCACAAAGTTTTTAAAACTGATGTTTATGGTTATACTTTTTTTGAGCTCTTATGAAATCAGCATAATTCTTTCTTTTAAAAAGAAAAAAAATAGCTGTGATAGATTTGACAACTTTTGAAAAGTTGTCACATATTTAAAATCAAATTTCTTTTTACACTGAAAGTTCTAGCCCTGATAGCAGTGGAAATCCTTTTCTTTTTTTGGGAGCAAAAAAAGAAAAGATTGTAGCGGATAGCAGGAAATAGCTCCAAAAAATCTAAGTTGCTTTTCTTCTCAAAATTCGATTTAAAGTTTCTTTTTCGTTATAATATATAAAATACATAAATCCAATTAATAATGGGATTCCAACGAAATAATTTTCGCGAAAACCGTAGAATGAAATGATGGAAAAAAGGATGGACAATCCTAAATATCCTCCAATTTTGTTCATATCGTAGGGAATTGGATAATATTTATTTCCAAGAATATATGAAATTAGCATCATACTTCCGTAAGCAACGATGGTTGCGATTGCCGAGCCATAATAGCTGTATTTCGGGATTAAAAGATAATTCAAAACCAAGGTTAGGATTGCCCCGACGATGGAAATATAAGCGCCAATTTGGGTTTTATCGGTGAGTTTGTACCACACGGAAAGATTGTTATAAATGCCCAGAAAAAAGTTAGCCAGAATGATTAGCGGTACGACTTTCATCGCTTCCCAATAGGATTTGTTGTCGAGTAGCAAGAACTTTAAAACATCAGCAAAAACAATTACACCCAGTAAAATTAAGGATCCTAAAATCACAAAATATTTAGTAATTACGGCATACGTTTGTGGCGCGTTTTCGCTGCTGGAATGACTGAAAAAGAAAGGCTCGATTCCCAAACGGAAAGCTGTGGCGAACAAAACCATAAACAAGCCAAGTTTGTAACAGGCAGAATAAGCTCCCACTTCGGATTTTGCAATGTTTTCAGGAAGTAAATATCCTAATAAAATTTTGTCGAAATGTTCGTTGACCGCAAATGCGATTCCAGCCACTAGAATGGGCAGTCCGTATTGCATCATTTTTTTCCAAAGAATGGTATCGAATTTTCGGTTCAAGAAAAGATAATTGGGCGAAAGCACGACAAAAGTCAACAAGCTTGCCAACAAATTTGCAACAAAAATATATCCGATTTCGAAGTTTTCGACATATAAATTTCCAATGAACGAATTGGGATTGGATTCGGCAATTTTTGGTAAAAACAACAAGAAGAAAAGGTTTAATGCAAGGTTAACCATCACGTTTCCTATTTTGATTGCAGCATACATAATAGGACGTTGATTCGCCCGAAGTTTAGAAAAAGGTACTATTACTAGGGCATCCAATACTAATATCCAAATGGAATAGGTGATGTACTGTACGTCGACATTGGCTAAAGTCGCCAAGGCATCTCTAAAAATTAAGGCACCAAAAAGAAAGAAAATGGAAGACCAGAAAACAGAAATTGTGGTTGTCGCGATTACGTTTTGCTTATCGGTTTCGGAATTATAAAACCGGAAAAAGGCGGTTTCCATTCCGTAGGACAAAATCACGTTGAAGAATACCATCCAGGAAAGTACGATGGAAACTTCGCCATATTCGGCAGTGGGCAAAATTCCGGTGTACAATCGTACCAATAAGAAACTCAACATTCGAGGCAAAACCGTCGCGAGTCCGTAAATGGCAGTTTGTTTGAAAAGATTTTTATATAATCCCAAAGGTTTCTTTTTAAATTTTATGCAACAAAAATAACTAATTCATTGGTAAATTCACTGAATATAGTGTTGGAATACAAGACAACTTATAAACTTAGAAATTAGCTTAGCCCCTTATCGTTTAAAATTTTCAAAAAATGGAAACCTTTTGGAATATATCCTTGATTGTAATAAAACCGATGAGCGGTAAAATTTCCAGTAAATGCATCAAGAACGATCATTGTACACTCATTTTCTTTTGCTTTTTTATCGATAAAGTCCGTCATCATTTTGCCAATACCTTTTTTGCGATGCTCAGGATGAACAATGAAATTATCAATTTCCAAATATTTTCCAGACCACAGTTTTGTTCCTGACCAACAACCCGTAAGACCAAGACATTGATCGTTTTCGAAGACTGCAACTTGTGTGTAATTATGTGGAATCATCTCTTCGAGATAAGATTTATATTTTTCGATAGTGAAGTTTGAATACAAGTGCTTCATCATTTCAAATTGAGCAAGCATTTCTTTTATAGTGGTAAGTTCTATTGTTTCCAAGGTTCGCGATGTTTTAATTATGGTGTAAAATTAAGCAAAAAAAAATCCCGCAATTGCGGGATTCTCCAATATATATTTGGAATAAAAAATTTATCCTTTCAAAGCTTCTGCTCCACCAACAATCTCCAAAATTTCATTGGTAATCGCTGCTTGACGCGCTTTGTTGTAAGTTAATTTCAATTGATCTCTCAATTCGGTTGCGTTGTCTGTTGCTTTGTGCATTGCGGTCATACGTGCTCCGTGCTCCGATGCGAATGAATCACGAATTCCTTTGTACAATTGTGTTTTCAATGATTTTGGAATCAAAGTCAATACGATTTCTTCTTTGGATGGTTCAAAAATATAATCACCAGTTGATGCTGGCTTATCAGATTTAATAGGTGCTAACGGTAAAAATTGTTCTACTTGAACGATTTGGGTCGCCGCATTTTTAAATTGGTTGTACACCAATTCGATTTTGTCATACTCGCCAGAAATAAATTTTTGAGTCAAAGTTTCTGCAATTACGGTAACATTATCAAAAGTCAAATGATCAAAAACCTGACTTTGATTATCGACTACAGCAAGCGTTTTAGTCAAAATGTCGTTTCCTTTTTTACCAATGGCAAAAACATCAACTTGTTTTCCTGTATAAAAATCGGCACGGGTTTTAACTTCTTTGATTACATTGGTATTGAAAGCCCCACACAAACCTCTATTTGAAGTGATGGCAACTACCAATACTTTTTTAAGCTCTCGTTGTTTAGTGAATTCTCCACCCACATCTCCATCAAGAGTTGCCGAAAGGTTTTGTAATAATTCCGTCAATTTTTCGGCATAAGGGCGCATTGCCGTAATGGCATCTTGTGCCTTCTTTAGCTTTGCTGCAGAAACCATTTTCATCGCAGCAGTAATCTGCATCGTCGATGAAACGGAAGTAATTCTATTACGGATTTCCTTTAAATTTGCCATCTTTATTGTATTAAGATTTAAGTATTAAGTATTAAGTATCGCGTTAGTCTTGATACTTAATACTTCTTACTTAGTACTTTTTAGTTATATTTCGCTGAAACTTCTTTTGCAACTGATTCCAAAACATCTGTAATTTCGTCAGTCAATTTTCCTGCTTTCAATGCGTCAAGAATATTTCTGTGTTTGTTGTTCAAGAATTCCAAGTAATCTTTCTCGAATTCTTTTACTTTATTCACGGGAACACTTCTCAACAAGTTTTTCGAACCTGCATAAATAATGGCAGTTTGGTTTTCAACAGTATAAGGGTCGTTAAGATTTTGTTTCAAAATCTCCACGTTTCTTTTTCCTTTTTCAATTACGTTCAACGTAACGGCATCCAAATCAGAACCAAATTTAGCAAATGCTTCTAGTTCACGGTATTGTGCTTGATCTAGTTTTAAAGTACCTGCTACTTTTTTCATTGATTTAATCTGAGCGTTACCTCCAACACGTGATACCGAAATACCTACGTTAATCGCTGGACGAACCCCTGAGTTAAACAAATCTCCATCCAAGAAAATCTGACCATCAGTGATCGAAATTACGTTTGTTGGGATGTATGCAGACACGTCACCAGCTTGAGTTTCGATAATTGGTAGCGCAGTTAATGAACCACCACCTTTAACGATACCTTTTAATGAATCTGGCAAATCGTTCATATTTTTTGCAATTCCGTCATCGGCAATTACTTTACAAGCTCTTTCTAATAAACGAGAGTGTAAGTAAAAAACGTCTCCAGGATATGCTTCACGTCCCGGTGGTCTTCTCAACAAAAGAGAAACCTCACGGTATGCTACGGCCTGTTTAGATAAATCATCATAAACAATCAAGGCTGGACGACCAGAATCCCTGAAATATTCTCCAATTGCAGCACCTGCCATAGGAGCATATACTTGCATCGGAGCTGGATCAGAAGCATTAGCAGCAACAATTACGGTGTAAGCCATTGCGCCTCTTTCTTCTAACATTTTTGCAATTCCTGCTACCGTTGACGCTTTTTGTCCAATGGCAACATAGATACAAAATACAGGTTTTCCTGCATCATAAAATTCTTTTTGATTCAAAATGGTATCCAAACAAACGGTAGATTTACCGGTTTGACGGTCGCCAATAACCAATTCTCTTTGTCCACGACCTACTGGAATCATAGCATCTACTGCTTTGATACCGGTTTGTAAAGGTTCAGTAACGGGCTGACGGAAGATAACTCCAGGCGCTTTTCTTTCTAAAGGCATTTCGAATAATTCACCTGTAATTGGTCCTTTACCATCAATTGGAAAACCAAGTGTGTTTACTACACGACCTACAATGCCTTCACCTGTTTTTAGAGAGGCTATACGTTGCGTTCTTTTTACTGTTGAACCTTCTTTGATTCCTGTTGATGGACCTAAAAGTACAACCCCAACATTGTCTTCTTCCAAATTCAATACAATAGCTTCAAGACCATTGTCAAATTCTACAAGTTCACCGTATTGAACATTAGAAAGTCCGTAAACACGAGCAATTCCATCTCCAACTTGAAGCACAGAACCTACTTCTTCTAATGTAGCACCAGATTCAAAACCTTCTACTTGCTTTTTTAATATTGCTGAAATCTCAGCAGGTTTAATTTCCGCCATAATTATTTATAAATAACTAGTTACTTAATTCTCTCTTTAATACTTGTAATCTATCGGCAATGGAAGCGTTGTATTGCTTATCGCCTATTCTTAAAATAAACCCTCCAATAATTGATGGATCTACAATGTTTTCAATGGTAATTTTTTTGCTTGATGAAAATGTTGCAATTTTAGCCGAAACTTTAGCTTCCAAAGCCGCATCCATTGGAATTGCTGTGGTTACTTTTGCTACTTCTACACCGTTCATAATATCAAACAATTTGTTGTATTCTACTGCAATGCCATCTAAGATTTCAAATCTTTTGTTTTCCAACAATAATTGAAAAAGACTTTTGGTTACAGCATTAACAGAGGCAAAAACTTCTAAAACAACATCCTTTTTAGTTTCCGTTACGATGAGCGGATTTTGGATGAAAGAACTCAATTCTGAATTCGATTGTATTGTTGATGCAATCAAGGCCATATCAGCACTCACTTCAGAAGTGGCACTTTTGGAGTCGGCTATTTCTAAAATGGCTTTTGCGTAACGAATTGCTGCTCTTGTACTTGACATATTAGTTTAATTTAGCGTCGCCTAACATTTTTTCCACTAATTTTACTTGAGCTTCTTTGTTAGACAATTCGTCTTTTAATAATTTCTCTGCAATTTCAAGTGACAAAGTAGAAACGTGTAGTTTCAATTCAGCCATAGCAGCATTTTTCTCGCTTTCGATGGCAGCTTTTGCTTGTTCAATCATTTTCAAACCTTGAGCTTGGGCTTCATTTTTGGCATCGGCAACCATTTTGTCTTTCATTTCACGTGCATCTTTCAATAAAGAATCACGTTCCATTCTTGCTTCCTGCAAAATACGTTGATTGTCAGATTGAAGGTTTTGCATTTCTTTTCTGGCGTTGTCGGCAGAAAGCAAAGCATTTTTAATTCCTTCTTCTCTTTCGTTAACAGCATCTAAAATAGGTTTCCAAGCAAATTTTTTCAATAGGAGAACCAATCCCACAAAAATTATTGTTTGCCAGATAAATAATCCAAACGAAAAATCATTTATTAACTTTTCCATAGTATGTCTTTAAATTGTATTCTTTTAATTTAATTTTTTTAAACAAAAGCTGCAACCAACCGTTACAGCTTTTTGTTTTGAAGAATTATACAGCAAATAAAGCTGCAAATCCAATACCTTCAATAAGCGCAGCTGCAATAAGCATGGCTGTTTGAATTTTTCCAGTAGCTTCTGGTTGACGAGCGATTGCATCCATTGCAGAACCACCGATTCTACCAATACCAATACCTGCTCCAATAACTACTAATCCTGCTCCAACGATTTTAGGAATTTCCATAAAAATATGTATTAAAAATTAAACATTCAATTTGAGTTTAGATTTTTGAGTTTAGATTTTAGATTCGTGAAAATCTGAAATCTGAAATCTAAAATTTAGTGAGCTTCTTCGTGATGGTGCTCTTCAACAGCCGATCCAAAATACAATGCGGATAACATTGTAAAGATATAGGCTTGTAACAACGCAACTAATATTTCGATGATTGAAATAGCAAATGACAATAAAAATGACAAGCTACTTCCCAACCAACTTTTGAAAATAAATATCAACCCAATCAAACTCATCAATACGACGTGTCCTGCAAAAATATTAGCGTACAAACGTATCATCAATGCGAATGGCTTAATGAATACGCCCAATAATTCGATGGGAGCCAAAATTATTTTCATTGGTGTTGGCACGCCTGGCATCCAGAAAATGTGTCCCCAATAATTTTTGTTGGCTGTAAGCGTCGTGATTACAAATGTGATTACTGCTAATCCAAAAGTGATGGCGATGTTTCCGGTAACGTTGATTCCTAGTGGCGTCAAACCAAAGATATTCAAGAACCATACAAAGAAAAAGATGGTCAATAAGTAACTCATATATCTTTTATAATGCTTTTCGCCAATGTTTGGAATCGCAATCTCGTCGCGAATATACAATACGATTGGTTCAAAAAGTCTTCCGAATCCTGAAGAAATTCCTCCGTTTTTAGCGTACGATTTTGCTAGACTGGTGAATAGTAAAAACATTAACAAAGCCACAACCATTAAGGTAAAAACTCCTTTTGTTATAGAAAGGTCAATTGGTTTTGCATTTGTTGGATGTCCGTGCTCTTCAATTAAAGTTCCGTCAGCATCGGTTTTGTATATTTTTTCGTGGTGTAATTTGTAGAAATTTCCGTTTGATTCAGCTACAGTTTCTCCGTGGTGGAATTTTGAAGAAGAAAAAACGTGAACTCCATTATCCCAAAGAATAATTGGCAACGGAAAACCATAATGAGCTCCAGTTGCTGCGTCTTCAAAAAGAGAAAATTCGTGACCATCAAGAACGTGGTGATCAATAACTTCTTTAATTTGTTGTTTAATTTCCGATGTTTCTTCTCCTGCTACTGGAGTAGCTTCGTGAGCAACGGCTGTTGTTTCAGTTTGTACTGGTGTGTCTTCCGAGGGTGTATTGGCTAGACCAAAAATTGGAAGACAGGCTATTAAAATCGCTATTATAAATCTAAGTGGTTTGTTTGAAATCACCATATCTGTTCTATATCTTAATTTTTACTTTCTGAAATTGGGTGCAAATGTACATTTTAAATTAATATGCCAAAAGCATAAAATAATATTTTTTGACATATTTGTCGAGTTAAAACCAATTTATTGCTTTTTATTTAGAATTCTGGCTGTTACAATGGTTTCTATCGTTAAAAACAGTGCGAAAATAAAGAAAAAATTAAATTTTTCGGTGCTGACATTTGGATTTCCAGAATGTAGTATGGGCGACAAAACAGCATAAGAAATTCCCATCTTTATAAATGTGACCAATAAAAATGTGTACCCTACATTATCAATATTTTTGTCTTTAACCTTGATAAGAACAAAAAGAATTAGGACGGAACATACGAAGAAAAAACCATACACAACTTCTATTGGAAAATGGAAATTTTGAAACTTCGGGTTAGGGTCATTCAGGAAAAAAACCAATTTGTGGACTAAATAAACCACAACCGAAAGAAATAAAACTTCGAGAATGGGTTGGTATTTTTTAAAATTCATTTGGACTTTATGACGATTTGTTAATCTCTTTGAGTTGTCTGTTGATGTTGTAAAAGGCAATGGCAACGCCCAACAAAGTCAAAATTTTGACAAATAAATTGTGTGAATTTGGGTATTTGTCGTCCAGCCAATTTCCAAAATACGCGAACAAAAAGATGATTGCCCCCATTTGAATAGGAATATTAATAAGGGCAAGCCACTTATTATTGGTTCGTTTCTTCGGGTCTTGGTTGTCCGTCATTTGTCATTGTGATTTTTGAATTGGTTTTCATTTTGCAAGAAGCGCTAAAATCGGCGCCAGGTTCTACGGATAATTTTCCGCATACTACTTCGCCATAAATACTGGCTTTGTGTTTCACGTTCAATATTTCGGCAACTTGAATTTTTCCGTTGAACTTGCCTTCGATGTCGGCATTTTTACAAATAATATCGCCAGTAACACTTCCTGCTGGGCCAATAACTATCTTGCCTTTGGACTGAAAATTCCCTATCAATTCTCCGTCAAGACGAAAGTCTGCATGGGAAATAATATCTCCTTTTATTGTTGTTCCTTCAACAATTCTATTTGTTTTTCCTAGAAGTTCGGTATATGATTTGGGCTTTTTATCAAACATAATTTACTACTTTGGAGGTGAATTAGGATTTCCTATTAGTGATCTTTTGCCGGGAGGCATTCCTTGTTTTAACTTTGCTTGGACGGGATTCAGCGGTTCAGGAACTACTTGTTGAGGAGTTTCTGGTTGAGGAACCGCTGCTTGATTTGGAGTTGCAATGGCTTTTGGTGGTGACAAATATTCTGCAAGATTTTTTTTAATTTGAACTACTTTGTAATTGTCATTCGAAATCACAATTGCAGGTTCCGCAACTTTATATTTATTGTTGTCTTTCATTAGCACTGCGATATTTTTGGCGAAAGCCTCTGAATTTATTCCGCTAATGGTCAGGAAGTTTTCCTTTTCGGTATAAATATCAAAGGAATACTTTAGGTTATCAAGCTTTTCGTTGGTAATGAATTTTTTGATTTTGTCTTCTAATGCTTTTGTGTTTTTATCTTCTTTTTTGGCAACTTTATAAAGTATTTTCCAGTTTTTGGTGTCGGTTGAATTGAAATTCATTTTTTCTAATGAAGGGATTTGAGTCGTCAAAATATCTACGGCATTCCTGCCTTCTTCACTCGTTGGATAATTGTCCGCAACGTATTGCATGGCATTTTTGTAGGCTTCCACTCCTTGGAGTTTTCCCAAGATATTGGCTTTAAGTAATTCAAATTTTGGAACAATCTCATCTCCTGAAAATTGAATAATCAGGTCGTCTACTTTCGCCAATACTTCGGTAAATTGTTCTTCTTGGTATAATGTATACCATGTATCGTATACGTCTTCTGGTGTTTCTTTCGAGGAAACCGAATCAGGATTTGTGTTGTTGATAATTTGTGCATAACGAGAATTTGGATATTGGCTCGAAATACGGGCTTTCATCTCCTCTGCCTTGGCGTTATCCGTGACTTGATATATTTTATACAAATTATACATCGTTGGAAGAACCAGTTTTTCTTCGGGATTGTAGGTCAATAATTGCTCGAGTTTTTTGCTGGCCAATTCATATTCCTTGAACTTTTCTTTGTAAATAACTCCCAATTGATAATAGGCAAAATTTCGTTTCTTGGCAATTTCGTCTATCTCCGACTGTGCTTTCGGAAGTTGGTCTAAATAAAAAACAGTCGTGTATTGTTCTAATACTATTGCGTCTTCAATTTTCGCTGTTGTTGTTGTATCAATTAGTACGCCGTCAAATCCTGCTGCTGCTTTATTGCCTTGTAATCTCCAATTGCCGCTTAAAGCTCTATTTCCCCATTTTTTCTTGAATTCTATTTTTCCAAAAGCAACCGTTGACGGGTTATAGAAATAGAAAGAATTGGAGGCGTCTTTTACGGAAGCATCTTTTATAGATGGTGGCGCAAGACCTGATTTTTTTGGTGGCATTCCCGATTTTGGGGTTACGGTTGCGGGATCATCGGAACTAGTCAAACTGTTTCTTTGAATGTTTTTAAGCTTTTCTTTCTGTTTTTCTTCCAAGATTCTTTTTTCCTCATCCGACTTTTTCAACTTGACAATGTAGTTTTCAAAATACAAAATCCTGTCTGTGTCCGACATCGCCACCACGTTTAGTATGCTGTCATTTGTTTTGGCAATAGATTCATATTCAATTACTTCGTCTAAATCTTTTCTTACTTTTTTAATGTGAATATGCTCCCTAGTTTTAACATCAAGTTTGACCAATGTACTATCGTAATACTTTGCAGCAATTGGATATTCTGCATTTTTAAAATGTATGTTTCCAATATTTCTATAATTCGACGCCACTAAATAGGGATCCTTAGAGGTTGTTTTTAATGAAGCGTTGTAAAATTCAAATGCTAATTTCTGGTTGTTTTGCTTCTCATAAAAAACCCCCATTTCATAGTAAATAATATCTAGAAACGGTCTGTTTTCTCTGTCATCAACTAACTTGTTATAGGTTATTACAAAAGCATCGGCATCACCGTTTTCGTAATCAAACAACTGCGCTTTTTTAGCGTAAGCTTGAATTACCATTTCTCTTTCGGCCTTTCTATTCATATTTATCACGGATTGATAGCTAAAAATAGCACTGTCCTTGATTCCTGATTCTTGATACAATTGCCCAAGAATAAAGCGATATCGCGCTCTTTCTGAATTTACTTTTGTGAAACTTTCGGCTACTTTTAATTTTGAAATGGCGCTGTCTTTTTCTTCTAAGTTCAAAAAAGATTCAGCTAAAAGCGCATTAGCATCAGCAATAACTTGCTTTTTTAGTTTTTTATCGTCTAATAGTTTGCTGATGTTTTTTACAACCTGTGCATCATTTCCCAAACGCATATTGGTTTTTTCGCGCCAAACTTTGGCTTCATAAATCTTGTCGCTATTGGTGTATTTGTATAAAATATAATTGAAAGCGTCTAATGCGGGAATAAATCTTTGATCATAATAACGGGCTTTTCCGAGCAATAAATAAGCCTCGTCCATTTGGCTGTTTTTTTCGCTTCCGCCAATGTTCATCGAATGTTTTTGAATGGCTGTCGTGGCTTTCGTTTCGGCGACTTCAAAATTGGGGTTTTTAGTTTTGCCTCCGGGAGTGTTATCATCGATGATTTGCATTCTTTCGATAGGCAATCGCTTCCAAAAATTATCTTTAGAATTCGTTTTTAAATCTTGAATTCCTTTGTCTAAAGCAATTTGACCATTATAATCAACGTTGTATTTTGTGCTCAGCGCATGGGAATTTCTAGCTAAAAAGGAGTCTCTCTTGGTAGAACAAGCTATCAAAAATAATAAAAATGTGGTAAAAAAGGTGTATTTAATTATCTTGGTTTTCAATTGGAAACAGTTTATCATTTAACTTTTAAAAGAACATTTTAGTATAATGACTGGTAAAAATACGTTTCTTTTTGAAATATCGACATTTAAACAGCAAAAAACGTTTCCAATTCCTGCAAGGTTTCCTTTGAAGTCTGGATATCTTTGACGACTTCGCCTTTATTTAGAGCAACAATTCTATCGCAAACCTCCACCGTATGTTGCAAATCGTGGCTTGAAACTAAAACGGTAACATCAGGGTTTTCGGCCAACTCCTTGATTATTTTTTTTAATCGGCTTACGGTTGTTGGATCTAAATTAGCAAAAGGTTCGTCTAGAATTATAACCTCCGGATTGCCGATAAGTGTGGCGATAATACCCACTTTCTTTTGGTTTCCTTTGGACAAATCGCGTAAATATTTTTTGTTTTTCAGGATTTCTCCGTTAAAAAACTCTTCGTGTTTAGTTAATAAAGCATCAATATCGGCTTTGTTTTGATTGCGCAAATCACCAATGAAATAAAAATATTCTTCGGGTGTCAAATAACCAATCAAGAAGCTTTCGTCCAGAAAAGAAGCTGTAAAAGGTTTCCAGTTTTCGCTGGTATTTACTTGAACTTCGTTGTTGATTATATTTCCTGTCGAAGGCTGGATTAAATCCAAAAGCAAACTAAAGAATGTAGTTTTTCCTGCGCCGTTATTGCCTACAAGACCAAAACTTTGCCCTTTTGGAATTTCTAGATTATCAATTTTTAATACGGTAGTTCCGTTGTATGACTTTGAAAGGTTGTGTACTTGTATCATATTTTTGTTTTTTTGTGGAGACGTTGCAATGCAACGTCTCTACGATTTTTGTTTGTAAGCGTCGATGGTTTTGTATTTTTCGGTTTTATATATTTTTTCAATCATAGAGAAAACTTTATCTCTAAAGGCAAACCCTAGAACTCCGGCAACAGCCACAAATACTAATCCTAAATTAGGATTCATTATCAAAGAACCAGCCCAATAAAGTAAAATTGGCAAGAGTAATTTTGGCAGCGTAATCAACATAGCGTTCATGTTAAAAGCTTTTTTGTCTCCAAAAGCTCCTTTGCTGGATGTCAAATCTATTGGGGTTTTTGTGTAAGCACCGCCAAGCAAAACCAAATGCGAATTGACACCAATATTATAAATCGCTCCAACAATTATGGTAAGGTAAACTTGCCAACCATAATACAAATAAAATGAGGACAAAATGGTGGAAATGAATGTGGCAATAACGATTAACCACCACTTTGAACTCAAATAGCCTTTATAGGAAATGTTTTGTGTCATCATCAGCGGATAATAAGAACTGTCCCAACTGGGTACAAATTGACCAAAAGTGAACAAAAATCCGCCCGAAACAAATATTCCTGCGAAAATCCGCATCACTTCTGGTTGATGTGAATTCTCCCTAAAAAAAATCAATCCGTAAAACAAAAACAAAAGACTCATTACAACGGTGGTTCTTGAACGTTTGTTTCTTTTGATGAGTTTGATGTCGTTTTTTAAAAAGGTTCCCAAAGTTCCAAATTGGTTCAACCAAGTCAGGTTTTCGGTTTCAGCAATTTCGTGCTTGGTCGAAAGTCCCGCATCGAGATATAAATTAGTTTTGAGGTAATTAAACGTGTAATAACACAATCCCATCAAGGCAAAGACTGGCAGTAAAAACAACCATTTTGTGCTGAATAATTGATCGAAAAACACAGAAGTATAATTAGTAATGTCAAAAAAGTGATAGTATTGGAAACCTCCCAGGACAAGCACAATTGCTATAAAAATGGTAAATACATTGTCTTTGTTCGACAAAATAATATTCAGGAAATTGTTGCTGTAAACCAATGACACCATTGCTAAATGCCAAAGAATAACGCTCACAACATCGTAACCCTCAACGAGTAAAACAATCGTGAAAGGCAGAAAGAAAAAGGCGTGAAGAAAATTAAAAAAGGACAAGACCGTTTTTCCTATCGAAAAATTTACGATTGTTGGTCTTGTAAATGGCAAAGCAAGCAACGGTCGAATATTCATCACCGGGATTTTTTGCATTACTAATCGGATAGATAAATCTATTAAAAAATAATAAATCAAATATTTGTTCACTTCCTGTAGCGGATCAAGATTCATTTTTTTTAATCCATAAAAAGCGCCAATTCCAGCTATCAAAAAAGTTAATGCGTACAAAATGGCTACAAAACCCAAAACAATTTTCAGCGCCAAATTAGTTCCGAACGAAGCCGATCTAATAAAAGCTTTCCATTCGAGATAAAGGAATTTTTTAATCATATTGATTGTGGTTTGGTTTTGTAATTAGTTGGTGAAAGTAAGAAAATGTTACAGTTAACCCGTTGGGTGCAATTATTTAAAGTAAAAAATATTGAATAAATATTGGTCAAGATACTGAAATTCAGTATCTTGAAGTCGACAAACAAACCAATATTTATGTCAAATATAGTAA
>Ga0209284_10003800_pt1 | contig 18014 bp, 15 predicted proteins | sample FRY03_FD_187211 | JGI IMG/M metagenome (GOLD analysis project Ga0209284, IMG submission 187211) | Freshwater microbial communities from Lake Fryxell liftoff mats and glacier meltwater in Antarctica - FRY-03 (SPAdes) (version 2) | ecosystem: Environmental > Aquatic > Freshwater > Ice > Glacier... | reverse complement strand
AGGCCGCCACGGCATATTCACCCAAATAGTGCATCATCCGGGTGTATCCCGTAGGGGCAAGGATGATCGGCATTGACGTGGGAGACCCCAAAATGTTTGCGCTCACGTCTACCGCAGAAACACCCTGCAACACACGGGTGTGGAATTCCACTTTGGAGAAAGTCTCTTTCGCTCGGGCAATGCTGAGTTCTTGCAGTGAGCCGCCCTCGACATAGTCGAAAACGGACTTGGGAACTCTCTTGCGAGAGAGCTCTCGAAGATCACCGATAGTTAGGGAACGTTCCAATCCTCTATCGCGACGGCCAAAACGAGGCCAGGACCAACCCAAGAGCGGTTTTATGCTGCTCCACCGCGGGAACTGCCGTTTGACACTCACGACAACAGGCTTTCCAGACGATACGCCTCGATTGCGGTCAAAGAGAAGAACGCCTCTTTTTCGGGAGAGGACCAATCGGCCGTCAACGTTTCGACAATCCCTAAGACGTCGGTATATTCCCCGGCGAGGAGACACACGGGCCAATCGGAGCCAAACATTAGCCGCTGAGGGCCAAAGGCCTCTGTCACCACATCGACGTAGGGGCGGAAAGTCTCAACACTCCAGTTGTCCCACTGTGCTTCAGTGACCATCCCTGACACCTTCACCACAACGTTGGGCCGTTTGGCCAGCTCCCGCATATCAAGAGCCCACTGATCTATGTCCCCGGCAGAAATAAAAGGTTTGGAGATGTGATCAAGGACAAACTGTGTGTCCGGGCAGGCGCTGACAGCCTCGATGGCCGCGGGGAGTTGGGGCGGCAAAGTGAGCAAGTCGAAGCTCAGGTTGCGCTCACCAAGGCGTTTCATGTTCGCAATGACGTCGGCGCGTGCCAACCATTTCGGATCTTCTTGATACTGAGCTAAATCGCGGATTGACACCAAACGGTGAGATTCCGGGTGAGAAAGATGGCTCTCCAGAGCGGGAGTGATATCTGGGCTCTCCATGTCGAGCCAGCCCACCACGCCGGCGACACGAGGGTGGCTGGCAGCAATATCAAGAAACTCCGGGGTTTCCTCCATCACCGCGACGGTTTGAACGATGACCGTGAAGTCAATACCCGATTTTTCCAAGACGGGGTCCATGTCGGCCATCGTGAACGTGCGAGAAATGGGGGCAAGGGCGTCGCCCTCCATCCAATCTTGCTCTCGAACAGACAGGTCCCATACGTGGTGGTGTGAGTCAATTTTCATTTAGAGATTCTCTTTTCCTTCGACGACGATATTGAGGGGTCTAGTGCCTGCTGCCAACCTGTCGAACTGGGTAGCGAGTAACGCCCGCATTCCCGGCTCGAAAGCACTGGAGTTTCCTCCCACATGGGGAGAAATGATAAGCCCTGGTGCCTGCCACAAAGGATGGTCCGAAGGAAGCGGTTCCTGCTCCACAACATCCAGGGCAGCGCGTATCCGACCGCTGTGGAGCTCCGCGAGGAGCGCATCAGTGTCCACAATGGCGCCGCGAGCGACGTTCACCAAAAGCGCACCGTCCTTCATCAGAGCCAATCGTTCCTTATTGAAAAGGTGGTGCGTTTCGGGAGTTGCGGGAAGAATCAAAATCACCACGTCGCACTGGGGAAGAAACTCGTCAAGCCGATCCATGGTGTAACTGCCGTCTCGCCCGGATCGAGAAAAGGGAATCAGCTCTACTTTGAGCGGCGTGAGCATTCCCGCGATTGTTTGGCCAATGGAACCGAATCCGACGAGACCTACTTTCTTGTAGGCAAGCGAAGGTCTGGGGCCTTGCAACCAGCGTCCCTCGGGCTGAGCGCGGACAAAATCATCCACACCACGAAGAGAAGCCAGCGTTAACGCTAAGGCCAGTTCGGAGGTGGAAATATCGTGGACCCCCCGCGCGTTACAGATTGCTAAACCTTCTCTCCGGAACGCCATAGCGTCGTCATACCCGGCATTAGGCATCTGCAAGTACTCGAGGTTGGGCATCTCCAGAGAAGGGTTTAAGCCCGCCAGCCCCGACATATAGGTCGGCACATAAAACGTGACGTCTTTGATTGCATCGCTGTCCAGAGGGGCTGTTGCCGGACCCAAGACCGTGATTCCCGACGGCGCCTCGACATCGTCCCACTGCGACCACACAACATGATTCATAACGCGACCCCTTCCCATAACCGACTTGCTGCATGAGTTGCCACGGTTACTGCTGCGGCAACAGAGCCCGTATCAACGAGCCCATCCTCATCCCACTCAAACTTTTCGAGAACGTACCTCACGGCAGCGTCAAATTCCTCGCGGTTGATCACCACACCCGAGAGAAACCCTTCCACTAATGGGGACTCGAAAAAGACATCCGGGAGCGTGTCGTCAGTCCCCTTGAGCCCCAAGCGCGCGTTGGTCGCTCGCAGCAAACCAAGCCTGACCTTGCCCAGCCAAAAGAGATCGCCTCGGATAAAAGGAGCACCGGTGTGGTCGCTCACCAGAGAACAAATTCCCTCGACGGTCAACTCGCGAGTGGGAGGTGCGGCGTACTCACAGATTCCCAGGGCGTCCAGGGCGCTCCAACACAACCACAATTGCTCCAAAGATTCATGGCGTCGCGCATCCAGGGTGCCCATAGGGAGCCCTTCGGACGGAAGACCAAAATCCTGACCCCGAGAGACTTGCTCCTTGGAGATAAAGGTGGTGTCAAAATCTATATCGTGTTCCAACACGTCATAGCGAGGACCCGTGGGATTAAGCGCAAACCCTACGGCCAACCCTTGATTGCCTCGCGGATCAAAGGGCGGTAACGGCATGTTCTTTATTCTCACAGAACCCTCGCGTGGCGGCTGCGTACGGGACAATGTGGAGTCCAACAGGGCCTCGAGGGTCTGCGGCGCAAAGGGGCCTTCCCCCCGCAAAGCCTCCTCAGCGACGAGGTGCTCAAGTCCCACCTTGTGACACAGCGCGTTGAACATGACGACGGTTTCTGGGTCAGGGGTATCCCCCTGGAGAGCAAAAGAGGCCATTCCCATTTGGTGAGCCCTCCCCCCATCAATCGGCTGGCCAGCATCGGCACTAAACGCCTTCAGACAGGCTTGAGGGCAACCAGGACACGCATGTGCCCCGTCATCACGGGCCCAGGGCAGGTATCGATCTGCAGAAAACTCTTTCAGCCCACCACTGGGCGCGGAACTAAATCCTCCTGATGCCGCATACCCGTGGAGCTCTGGAGAGGGCCATAGGGCAAAACCGGGATATTCTCGCTCAGATTTGGTGAGGGGGTTGGAGTCAATCAGGGCCTCATATTCCTCAGTCAGGCGTTCTTCCCCTTCGCTTGGTGAGGGAGAGGCACCACCACCTCGAAGGACAATGTATTTGAGGTTCATGGCGCCCATTACCGCTCCGAGCCCACCTTGCGCAGAAGGAAACCCGCGGTTGGCCACAATGGATGCACCAGGATGCTGAACCATTCCCCACTTACCCGTAGCAAGAACCACATCGTCGACAGACCTGCGCACCGCTTCATCGGTGTGCCACACAGTGGCCTCACGCTCCGCCAGAGAATCGACCCATTCGACCGCATCATCCGGGACCATGGGGTCAATCACGAGACCGGCCAGGTGCGACGCACGGCCGGTGACCACAAGCGCGCTGAGGTCCAGTCTGTTCAAAGCGTGCGCAATGGGTCCTTCAACTTTGGACTCGACGAGGCCTCCGGATTGGGGAGACAGTGCTGTTAGTGTCGCTACAGCAGAGCCCACCATCGGTCTCCCCGCGAGAACTCCGCGGGCAACAATGAGAAAATCCACGATTCCCCGCGTCACAAGATAATGACTAATTCCGAGGTGCAGGGGACCCTGGGCCACCGGCCACTCGAATGTTTTTGTCCACGACTCCTGCGCGGTAGCGGAAGCGACGATGATTTTTGGCATCAGCCCAGTGGCCGAATGAGGCCGCGGGATTCGAGATCAGCCCAGAGCTCATCGGGAATAGGTGTATCAAATGCCGCGACGTTGCTCTGAAGCTCGTCAACCGTTCGGACACCGGTGAGGATTGATTTCACTGCCGGGTGGCGCAAGGGGAATTGCAGGCCAACCGCGGCGACGCTGACCTCGTAGGAGCGAATGACGTCGCCGAGTTCCTGGGCTTTGGCAATAATGTTGTGAGGCGCAGGCTCGTAGTTATATGTCGCTCCCTCGACAGGATTCATCAGCACACCGGAGTTGAATACCCCCGCCCCGACCACCGATACGTCTCTTCGCAGTGCTTCGGGGAGGAACTCGTCCAACCCAATCTGGTCAAGCAGCGTGTACCGACCTGCGACGAGCGCAACGTCAATATCGGTCTCTCGCACGAATCGCGTTCCGATTTCCGCCAAGTTCGTGCCGATCCCAATCGAGGATATGAGCCCCTCGCTACGCATCGCGTCAAGCGCCGGGTATGCCTCGTCGATGGCTTGGTCAAGGTGCTTGTCAGGATCATGGATATACAAAATGTCGATGGAGTCGAGCCCAAGGCGCTCCAAACTTGACTCAAAGGAGCGGCGAATGCCAGAGGCGGAATAGTCGTAGACAGGCGAGAACGGGTCCAGGTCGACGTACCCGGTGTCTTCTTCGGTTTTCCCCGGAAGGAGAACACGACCGACTTTGGAGGACAGCCGAAAGGAACCCCGCGGAACTTTGCAGAGCCCTCTTCCGAGACGCCTCTCTGAGGACCCGCTTCCGTAGAACGGAGCGGTGTCGAAGTAGGTGAGCCCCAGCTCGATTGCTCTCTCGACGAGTGCGTCCACTTCGGTGTCGGAGACGGAGGTAAAGAGGCCCCCCAGTGGCGCGGCGCCCATGCCCAGGCGACTGACCTTCAGCCCTGCTCGGCCGAACTCAACTTGGTCTGCGTGGAGAGACATTTCACTTCCCCGATCTGCCTTGTATATGGAGTCTTGTAAAATCCTATATGCTTTTTACCACCTAAGAAACCCTTTTCCGCTTAGAAAGAGACAAACGTTGACGAAAATCATGTCCGCGGAAACATTCGACGTCCGCTATCCCACCGGTGCCCACGGTCACGGTTCCGACGCGATGAACAAAGATCCCGACTACTCCGCCGCGTACTTAGTGCTCACCACGGATAACCCGGAACTTGCCGGACACAGCTTGGTGTTCACCATCGGCCGCGGAAATGACCTCCAGTGCGCTTCTGTCGAGGCGTTGGCCCAGATGGTCATTGGGGAAACTGTGGAGGGTCTCGTCGATCGGCTCGGTGACATTGGCCGCAACCTCGTGAGGGACTCCCAGATTCGGTGGCTCGGGCCAGAAAAAGGCATCCCCCACATGGCCGCGGGCTGCATCATCAATGCGCTGTGGGACATCGTGTGCAAAGTTGAAGGTAAACCTCTGTGGCAGGTTCTGTCCGGGCTTTCCCCCGAACAACTCGTTGACCTCATAGATTTCCGCCACATCAGCGATGCGTTGAGCCCGGAGGAAGCCCTCGCTTTATTCCAGAAAGCCCAACCGCTGCGTCAGGAACGCGAAGCACAACTTCTTTCCGACGGTCTTCCCGCTTACACGACGACACCGGGATGGCTCGGATATAACGACGAGACCATGGTGCGACTTGCTCGCGAAGCCGTGGCCGATGGCTTCCGATTTATCAAATTGAAAGTGGGCGGATCACTGGAAAACGACCGCCACCGCATTAAGCTCATGCGCGAAACTGTTGGCCCCGACATCACGCTGGCGGTCGACGCAAACCAGGTGTGGGACGTGCCCGAAGCAATTGCATGGATTAAGGGACTCGAAGACGACCTTATCCACTGGGTGGAAGAACCCACCAGCCCCGACGACATCGTGGGCCACAAGGCGATTCAAGACGCGATAGCGCCCATTCGTGTGGCCACCGGAGAGCACGTGCATAACCGCATCATGGTGAAACAGTTCCTGCAACTGGGCGCCATTTCTTTCCTCCAGATTGATGCCACCCGCGTCGCAGGGGTAAACGAAAACATTGCGATGATTGCCATGGCCGCCAAATTTGGGGTTCCGGTCTGCCCGCACGCCGGTGGAGTCGGCCTGTGTGAAATGGTTCAGCACCTTGCGATGTTCGATGCGGTCGCAGTGACCGGCCATCACTCCTCCCGAGTCGTTGAATTTGTTGACCACCTGCATGAGCATTTTGTTCACCCCACCGTGGTGGACAAAGGCCGCTACCGAGCGCCGCTGAGCGCCGGTGCGGGGGCTGAAATGAAGCCTCAAAGCATTAAGGACTACTCATACCCATCAGGGAAAGCCTGGAAATGATGATGGGGGAATTCGCCGGGCTTCGCGCGGTCATCACCGGCGCAGGGTCAGGTATTGGCCTCGAGGTCGCGACCCAGCTCTCTGATGCGGGAGCAACGGTATTTGGGCTTGACCTTGTCGAGGGCGGACTAGACGGTTTGGGAACTTTTGTCTCCTGTGATATTTCCGACGAAGCGAGCGTGACAGCAGCCGCAGAGTTGATCGGGAAAGACGCGGGCGGATCGCTGGATATTTTGATCAACAACGCAGGTATCGGAGCGATTGGCAGTGTTGTCGATGCCACTCCAGAAGAGTGGGAGAAAGTCTTCTCCGTCAACGTCTTTGGCACCGCCCGTGTCGTGCGCCACTTCTACCCTCTGCTGACACAGGGCACGCACCCTGTCATCGTGACGACGTGCTCGGTATCCTCCCCTGTGGGGCTCCCCAAGCGCGCGGTGTACAGTTCCTCAAAAGGCGCGTTGGAATCTCTCACCCGCGCCATGGCGGCCGATTTTATTGGAGATGGTGTTCGCGTGAACGGGGTTAATCCTGGTACCGCAGATACCCCCTGGGTTCAGCGTCTCCTGGGTCAAACTGATGACCCCGCAGCCGAAAGAGCTCGGCTAGAAGCGAGGCAACCCATTGGAAGGCTCGTGTCAGCTTCCGAGGTAGCCCATGCCATCCTCTACCTCGCCCACCCCCAATCGCTGTCCACGACCGGGACAATCCTGGCTGTTGACGGCGGAATGGCGAGCCTGCGGCTCCCGAGCTAGCGAGTTCTTTACGCGCTCTGACGAGCTGAGCCGGCGTGAATAGCGTCCATGACCTTCGTCGACATCTCGGCGTAGTCCTTGGAGTTGGGAAATTCGCCGACGAACTGGTAATCGCGCATCACCATAACGCGATCGGCGATGGCCACCATTTCGGGCAGGTCACTCGAAATCAGCAAGACGGCCATTCCCTCGTCGGCAAGATCCATGATCAGCTCGTGGAAGTTGGCTTTGGTGCGCACGTCAATGCCCACCGTGGGTTCATCAATAATGATGATTTCTGTTTCCGCCGCGAGCCACTTTGCGAGACTCACTTTCTGCTGATTTCCCCCGGAGAGGTTCCCGGCCAACTGCATAACAGAAGAAATCCGAATGCCTAATCTCTCCACAAAGCGATCGGACACCTCGGTTTCTTTTTCGTGGCGGATAATTCCTAAAATTTGTTGGAGCCGCCGCCAGACCGTGACGGCGATATTGCGGTTAATGGAGAAGTCCAGGAACAAACCCTCTTCTTTGCGGTTCTCCGTCACGTATCCAATTCGATACTTGTGCAACGCGTCACGCATATCGCGGATGTTCGCCGCTTTTCCTTTAACAAAAACCTCGCCAGAAACAATGGGGTGCAGCCCGAGAACGCTGCGCAAGAGCTCACTTCGCCCCGCACCAACCAGGCCGTAGAGCCCCAACACCTCTCCCGCCTGAAGGGCGAGAGAGACGTCTGTGTGGCCCACTTGGGTCGTCAATTCCTTCAGTTCGAGCGCAGGTTCCCCTGGCTCAACGGTGCGAAAGCGTTTTGTTCGCTCGGCGAGTTGCCGGCCGACCATCGCCGCCACAATCTGCGAGTGAGAGTAGTCAGAAAGCGGTGACGACTCGATGACGCTCTCGCCATCGCGCAGGACCGTAACGGTGTCACACACCTCGAAAACTTCTTCCAGTTTGTGACTGACAAACAATATGGCTGTTCCCTGTGCCTTCAGGGTGGCCACCACTTCAAAAAGCTTTTTTGCTTCCGAACCACTAATGGAGGCGGTCGGTTCATCGAGCAACAGAACGCGTGTTTCCGTGGCAAGAGCCTTTGCAATCTCCACCAACTGCATTTGTGCGACAGAAAGATTTTGGACGATTTCATCGGGGTCGATGGTCAATCCCAAAGAATCAAGAGCTTTCTGGGCCGTCTCGCGTCTCTGGGCGGCGTCAATGAGACCCCTCCGCTGGGGCTGGTTCTGTAACACGATGTTTTCTGCGACCGTGAAATAGGGAATGAGGTTACGTTCCTGGTGAACAACTCCGATGCCCGATTTCGTCGCGGCAAGAGGCGAATCAAAAGACACGGGTTCGCCGTCTAAAAGAACTTGCCCGTCCTCCGTCTGATAAACACCGGTCAAAATCTTGATCAGGGTAGATTTCCCCGCACCGTTCTCCCCAAGCAGGGCCTGGACTTCTCCTCCTCGTAACGAGAGGTTGACCTTGCTCAAGGCCTTAACTCCGGGGAAGCTCTTTGATAACTGCGCGACCTTCAAGATCTCACTCACTGTCAACCTCCACATGTTTTTGGCGTTTAGTCTCGGAACGTCTCCTGCGCCATTCGCTCAACGCCACGGTGGACAACACCACGGTACCGATGGTGAAATTAATCACCGAGGGGTCCAGGGAATATTGGGCGCGGGCAATATCGACCAGGCGGATGACACCGGCCGCCATCACTGTCCCGTAGACCGCGACAACGCCACCGCTCATCAGCACGCCCGCAATAATCGGGGCCGCAAAGCTCGAGAGCAGCCAATCGCCGCCGATGGAGCGGTTAATTCCCCCAAGAGAGGTAATGGTGACAATCGCCGCAATACCCAGGAGCGCTCCTGAAAGTGTGTGAGCCAAGAACACCGATAACGGGTTCGAAACTCCCGAAAGTCGCGCGGCCAAAGGATTCGCACCCGTGGCAAGAATCTTTCGGGCCATCACATGTGTGCGGAAAAACCAGCTCAAGATAACCGCTGTAATGATTGCAACGACAAAAACGGAAGGAACGTTGAAGTACACGATCTTTCCAAAATCTTTCACCGCGTCTGGATAACCATCAATGGTGAAACTCCGCACGAGCGCGTACTGAACACCTTCAAGAATTGTCAAGGTGCCGAGGGTAATGATGAACCCGTTTAGCCCGGTGACCACGACCAACACACCGTTGAGGGCGCCCATGAGTGTCGCGGCAAGAAAGCCCGCGAGCAGGGCAACCCAAATGGGACTATTCAGCGCCACCATCATCTGTGCCATGACGGCGGCTGACGCGCCTCCCATGGCACCCACAGCGAGGTTGAGCTGGCCGACGGCGAGAACCACCATCTGGGCGAGCCCGATGAGGATGGGTATCGCCAGGTACGTCAAGAAGCTGCGAATTGATTGGTCAGAGAACAAGACTCCACCGCTCGTGGAGGCCAAGGCTATGAACCCCGCGATGAACAGCACAGTGAGAGAAAACTCTGTTGTTCTCACACGCTTTTTCAGATACTTCATCACGCCACCTTTCGTTGGAACAGGCCAGTAATGCTGGTTCTAATCTTGTTGGCAGAAAGAGCGAGCAACAAGATGACGCCCAAAGCGATGTTGAGGGTTTCAAGACCGATGCCCTGGACCAAGAGCCCTTGGCGAATAACCAGGGTAAGAAGTGTCCCCAACATGGTTCCAAAGACCCCGACAACGCCTCCACTGAGCAGAGTTCCTGCCAGCACGGGGCCGAGGAAGGAGGGCAGAAGCAATTCGCTCCCGATTGCGGCGGAGAAAGATCCGTTGACATACGCAAGGAAAATTCCGGCAATCCCCGCAAGGGCCCCGGAGAGGGTGTGGGCCTGAATCACTCGAGTGTCCACGGGAATTCCCGAGAGTCTGGCAGCCCGAAGATTGGCCCCGGTGGCGAGCAGTTCCCGGCCCAAGCGCGTGCGGTAATACAAGAAGGACATTAACCCCACTAGAGCGAGGGCGGGAAAAATGATTAACGGAACAACGCTGGGGCCACACCATCCGAAGACGCACACATCACCGAGTGAGCCCGCGCGGACCACATCCATCCCCGCGGGCTTCGCGGTAAAGGCGGCGGCCTCGGTGAGAGATCGATAGGTAAAGGTCACTAGGCCGAGAAGCGCGAAGTCCATCGCGAGCGTCACAATGAAGGCGTTGACCCGAGATTTCACAATGATGTAGCCCGTAATCATGCCGACAAACGCTCCTGCAAGAACCCCGAGAATCAGCCCCGGAAGGATGGCAAAACCCAGCCTCTCGTAGGAAAATCCCGCAACCATCGCGGAAACAGCCGCCATGCGTCCTACCGCCAGGTTCAAGTGACCAATCGAGAGAGTGACTAACTGGGCAAGTCCCACAATCGTGATGACGGCCGTATCCCGGATCAGGGGAAAGATAACAAACTGGCCGCTGAGGAATGCGGGGGTGCGAATGGCAAACGCGATAAAGACCGCGATGACAAGAACCGCCAGAATCATGCGCTGGTCAGTTGCCAAGTACGCAAGCCGAGAACTCAACCTTTGGTCATTGTTGACCATCACGCCACCACCAATCTCTTGATTGCATCAAAGTCCCATGGAATTCCCAAACCCGGTGCCTCCGGCGCCAAGGCCCAACCATCTTCCACCTTCATCTGATGTGTTGTCACAGCTGTCAATTGTGGAATGTGCTCGACATAGTGCCCATTGGAGAGGCCCGCGGCAAGAGACACATGCAATTCCATAAGAAAGTGCGGGCACACCGTGACGTTGTAGGTCTCAGCAAGGTGGGCAACTTTAAGGAACGGAGTTATTCCCCCAACCCTGGCCGCATCGACCTGAATAACTCCGGCTGCATCGTGATGCAGGTATTGCTGAAACATTTGAGCGGAATAGATGCTTTCCCCCACCGCTATCGGAACTTTCGTACTCGAGGCGAGGAGTGCGTGGGCGGCTATATCGTCAGCGGGCATGGGCTCCTCCAACCAGTACAGACCTACCGGCTCCAGTGCCGCCGCCCTCTGTCGAGCGTTCGCCAGCGTCATGGACTGATTGGCATCAACCATAATGTGCATTTGTGGTCCGACCGCGTCTCGCACTGCAGTGAGGCGTTCCACATCTTCAGAAATATGGGGCTTGCCGATTTTCAACTTGATACCCGGCCACCCCTTGTTCTTGGAGGTTAATGCGCCGGCCACGAGCGTCTCGGTGTCGAAGTGCAGCCAACCGCCCTCTGTGTCGTAGAGAGGAACCCGATCAGACGCACCACCAACCGCCTTCCACAAAGGGGTCGAAGATCGCAGACCTCGTATGTCCCACAACGCGGTGTCGATGGCAGCGACGGCTAGTGAGGTGATGGCACCCGTTGTGGTGGCCCTGGTGCCGTAATAGACGGTGTTCCAAATCTGCTCGATGCGTTCGCTGTCCATGCCGATGACCATCTCGAGAAGATAATCCCGTAAAAGCGCGAGGACAGCGGTGCCGCCCGTACCGATCGTGTATGAATATCCAACGCCTTCAAGACCGTCTGAGGTGTGAATGTGGACAAAAATAGTTTCTTGCTTCAGGAAGCTTTGAACCGCGTCAGTTCGCGGAGTCTCTACAGGAATGTCGATCAAATACGCTCGCGCGCTGGTGATAACTGTCATGGCGTCCTTGCCTTGGTCCTGGGTCCTGGGTGACACTGTCGTTCATTTTTCAAGCAAGCGGGCGGCCCGTGGGACCGCCCGCCTCCTCGAGAAACCTGGGTTATTAGCCGCAGGTCATGTAATCATTTTGGAACGCGGAGAGAATGCTCTTCGACGTGGCTTCACGCTCAGCATTGTAGGTTTCTACGTTTGCTGTCGTCACGAGGAAGGAACCAGAGTCCACATAGAGACCAGGTTCGTCCATCGTGCAGTAGCCAGTCTGAAGTGCTGCAAGCACCCAGCTTCCGACATAGCCCTGACCCCAGGGGTTCTGGACTACAGTTCCCGAGATTGTTCCGTCGCGGATTGCATCAAGGATGATCGCGTCATCGTCAATGGCAATCACTTTGATGGGAAGTCCCGTAGTGGAGACACCTTCGGTTGCTGCAACCGCAGGGTTATATGCGGTGGTAACAATTCCGTTCACTGCGTCGCCCTGGGCAGCGAGAAGGTCAGTAACGGCCTTCTGTGCTGACTGGAGGTCCGAGTCAATGTCGGTAATGGTGGTCAACAGCGTAACTGCACCATTCGTTTCATCAATGGCCAACTGGACGCCTTCAATGCGGCGCACGGTGTTGGAGTCAACAGCGTTACCGGTCAAGTGCACAATGGCTCCTGCGCCACCCATTTGTTCGATGAGTGCCTTTGTTGCCAGGTATGCAGCCTCGCCTGTGTCAGTGGACAAGCAGAAGTCTGCTTCGTTCACATCTCCGGCAGGACACGACGCCAATGAACCAACAGCGAAGCCTTGAGCCTTGAGGTTCAAGAACGTGGTGTTGATATCAGTGGGGGACACTCCAAAGATTCCAAAAGCATTGAAACCCTGTGCTGCCATCGAGTCGATAGCTGCGTTGTGCTTGGTCTGGTCCCATTCTCCGGTTTCGTTGAATGAAGCCGTGCCAATTCCGAACTCAGCAATAGCAGCTTCCCCGCCAGCAATCCACGGCTGGAAGTACGGGTGGGCTCCACCAGGAACTAGGGCAACTTGGACTTTTGAGAAGTCGGGGCCAGTGGCCGCGGTCTCCGTTGTGTCCGTAGTCGTTTCCGCTGCAGGTTCTTCTGCTGCAGCAGTACAGCCTGCAACGAGCAGTCCAGCTGACATTGCCAGTGCAACGAGAGCCACATTGCTTCTTCGCCTAATCGTCATAACTTGATTTCCTCTCGGTTGGACACTTCCACGATTGTTGGAAGCTTGGAAGCTAACGTAACCCCTCCGGGCCAAACATATCAAATTTTGGGAGAATTGATATACATCTGAGATAAACCAGCGGTGCCAAAGGCCCTCAGTCGCGTACCTCCCGGGACTTGCGAGAGCAAAAAAACTAGGCAGAACGGGCCAAATAGTCCATGAGTTCTCGAATCCCAAACACCCACGGTTCCAACGTTTCTGTCGCAGCAGTGGTGTTTTCGAGACACCCAAGGTGGGGAGAGGAGATAACAACCCGGTCGCCTGGCTTGTGGGTGAAGCCCGAACCGGGAACCCCTCGATCCTTGGTCGGCGAGAAAAGAGTGCCTGTATACAGCGCAAATCCATCCGGGTACTGATGGTGGACTCCCCAGGTTGCGCCCACGAGCTCCTCCAGGGGCCGGCTAATTTCGGAGAGCGAATTTGTCCCCGTCATCTCGAACCCATCGAGTCCTGTCACGCTGAGCCGAATCTCTTCTTCAGAGACCGTACCCAAGGTGAACGACGAGTCAAAAATCCGCACAAACGGGCCCAACGCGCTCTGGGCGTTGTTATCTTTAGCTTTGCCCAACAGGAGTGCGCTTCGCCCTTCTACATCTCTGAGATTCACATCATTGCCGAGCATCGCGCCCACCGGGGTCCCGCCGGAGTTGACCACCAGCACAAGCTCTGGCTCAGGGTTATTCCAGTGCGAAAACCCAGGGATTCCCACTTCAGCGCCCCAGCCCACCGAGGACAGGACGGGAGCTTTGGTGAAGACTTCAGGATCAGGACCAATCCCGACCTCCAAATACTGAGACCACAGGCCCTGAGCAATCAAAACTTCTTTGACTTTTTGTGCAGAGTGTGAGCCTGGCTTGAGTGCCTTGAGGCTTCCGCCCAAGACGCTCGTCAATTCATCCCTGACGCCCTCCGCCTTGGTGCTGTCGCCCGCGCATCTTTCTTCAATGACACGCTCGATGAGACTTCCCACGAATGTCACACCACACGCTTTGACCACTTGCAAATCGATGGGCGCCAAGAAGTGAACCTGGTCGATTCCGCCATGTTTTGATCCGCTCACGACCTCGTCCAGAGTCCACCGAATCGGGCCGCCTAGACCCAGAGTCAGTGCCTGATCGGGCACTTCGCACAGCTCCGAAACCGTTCGGCAGTCTGGGGTGATGTCGATGAAGGAGTGGCCTTCCACGCGGCAGACACGGGGGCCGCGCGACACAGGGTCCCATATTCGCGCCACAAGAGTTGCCTCTTGGGCGTCAACCGGCAGAATATTCTTTACGGAAATCTCTTCCATCTCGGCATCCTCGCGTCCTCATCACACCGACCCATGTCCCTCATGCGCCTAGAGACGATCTCAAGCTCTATCAGAAACGCCCCAAAGGTATATGTGCGACTATAGTCCGCAGAACACATTCACCCCAGAAAAATGCGTCGAAGAAGGCTCTGCCCGCTCGCACGCCCTAGGTGGAGGGCCATGCAGGTTATGGTGTGTTCAAAACACGGTAGTTCCCCAACACAAAGCGAAGCTCAGGTGATGCGTTTCCATGGCTGCACAAAATGGCTCGATAGCCCCGCCCGATGAGGGCCCCCTTGATGCTGGGCAAACGCCAGCCCTAGGCGGTCGGCTAACGACCGCCGGAGTGTACGAAAAGTTACGCCGGAAGATTCTGGATCACTCGATTCCTCCCGCGACAAAAGTCAATATCCACCACATTTCTCAAGAATTCGGAGTCTCTCCTACTCCCGTCCGGGAAGCTCTCCGTCTCCTACAGGGCGACAACCTTCTTATCGCGACGTCCAACAAGGGGTATGCAACGACAGAGATCTTGGACTTAGCTGGGGTCCGGGAACTCTATGAATTTCGGTTGCTGATTGAACCCTGGGCGGCCCGAATCGCCGCCTCCAATCGACTGTCTAATCCTGCGAGCATCCTGGGCGCCGAGCTCGCTGGATTCAACAGGGACACTGATTCACTGCAACACACACTCATCGATCATGACAGCCGCTTCCACACGGCAATCCTGGCTGCCACCGACAACCAAACAGTGATTCAAGCTTTCCAACAATCTCACTGCCATATGCATTTATTTCGAATTTATACTCTTGATTGGCCATGGCGGGAAACAATTGATGAGCACGAGAAAGTCTTCCGCAGTATCCGAGACGCTGACCCAGACTCGGCCGAAGAGGCCATGCGCGAACACCTTCATGCGGGCTATGAGAGATTTTGTAATTCACTCGCCGCGAGCACCGTCCTCGGAACTCGACCACTGAGGTCCTCTGCTGCGCCAAACCTGGTTCTTGGGTCCTCACCTGGTTGATATGTGGCTCGATTACTCGTGACTCTCACCTTCGAAACCCTCCGCCGCGAGGGAAGGGTCACAGTACGTTCGACCCGCGCCAGGGATAGGGCTTTTTCTCAGCACTAAACCTGGGGGCCACGAGTAGTTCGCAACGTCTGCGTGTCAGGTCCGCGTCGCTGGCTATCGGTAAAGTCTGCATCAGGGAAACGTTGAGAAGTCACTGTCGAAAGGAAATCGCGCCCATGCCACACCACGGGGGACATTTGGCCGTTATTCGCACGCTCGCAACGGTTGGAATTGTAGCCCTCGGGCTCTCGGCGTGCACGGCACTGGGGGGAAGTAGCGACTCTGCGGCAGAGGACGCGGCTGCGTTTTCCGATGTCCCCCGGGACCTCACTGACTACTTGAGCCAGGAGTTCGCGTGGGGGGCCTGTGACCCGGAGTGGCTAAGCGACGAAGGTGATGGCAGCGATGTCCTGGCTCAGTCACTCGTCGAGTGCGGGACCGTCCTCGTTCCTGCCACCTACTTGGGAGTCCAGGACATCCCCGACTTCAGCATTGCTGTCATGCGGGTGACACGCCTGGGAGGTTCCCCAGAGCCCACAACAGCCATCTTTATCAACCCCGGAGGACCCGGCGGTTCCGGTATTGAACAGGTGCAATATTCCGAGTTTCCCGAAGCACTGCATTCTGAGATTCCTTTCGTCGGGTTTGACCCCCGAGGGGTCGGCTTTTCTGACTTTGCGGATGGTTCCGAAATCGAATGCTCTGACGTCTTGGATTACACCAGCTACTTTGGCGAATCCTCGCCCGCTAATGAGGCAGAGCTGGATGCCGGTGTGGAGCAAAGCGACCTGTATTACGAAGAGTGCACCGCGAACAATCCTTACTGGTGGACCCTTTCTACCGACAACGTCGCCCGGGATTTAGAAATTATGCGCCAGGTCATCACCCCTGGTGAACCGCTCAATTTCTTAGGCTCGTCCTACGGCACCACGATCGCGGGTCGCTATGTCAGCCTCTTCCCCGAAGGCGTGGGAAAGATTGTGTTCGATAGCCCCACTACCGTGGACGACGACCGCATCGCAAGTGCTCTGATTGGGTACGAAGCCGACGAAGTAAAGCTCCGCGGCTTTGTCGAGGGCTACGCACTTTATGCCGACATCACCTTTGATGAGGCCTGGGATCGCGTGTTGACGGTGCGCCAGCGAGCGGATGATGACCTTCTGGTGGGGTATGCCGGGTTTGAACCGAGCCCCGTGGAACCCACCGCCATGATCAGCTCTGAAGCACTGTTTACCCGGGGTATCGGAACACTCAACTACTACCCTCCTGATTTGGCACAAGAACTGTTTAACACCGGTATGGATGACGCTTACATGAGTAACTGGAATGGCACTTTTGAGTGGTTAGGCTTTTCTCTCGATGGCTACGACCCGGACTCTTTGGCCGGGCCCTCTCTTGAGGCTAAGAACATCGTGCGCTCAAACGAATATGAAATCAGGGTCATCGTCAACACGATGGACTACGCCACAGACCCTCTCACCGAGGAGGAACAGCGGGAATTGAGCACCAAAGCTCGAAAGATTGCTCCCTTGCTCTCGGCGCTGTATTCCGATGCCAGTGGGTATGAATACTTTGGCCCGCCCAAAGGGCTTGACTGGGAAAGCTATGCCACTGCGGACCCCCTCATTCCGGATCCCCCTACGACGCCATTCATTCCTTCGAACCCTTCAGGCAAGCAGCTTCTTATCGTCGGATCCATCAACGAGTCCGTCACCCCCTATTCATTTGCCAAAGACACCGCAGTGCTTCTGGGAGCGCCGCTGGTGAGCGTGGACTCAAGCCAACACGCCCCCGCGGCAGGATACGACAACGAATGTGTCAATGCTGTCCTCCTGGCGTATTTTCTTGACACCGCCGAGGTTGTCGATGTGACGTGTCCCGAGACCTAGAAAGCCCCGGTGAGACTGCCCCGGGGCGGCGTCGCGCGCTGAGTAGTCTTTTTATCGCTCGGGGAACCCTCGCGCTCTATCCCTACCTCTTTCAGGGCGCGGTGTTTTCCACCATGGCGGTGGGCTCAAGTCTTGCGTCGTATCTTTTTCTCCCACTGGCACTGGGCGCGGTCCTGGCCGCCTATCTGCTACTGGTGGCAACCCTCAAAAGGCTGACCGATATGGGGCGGACATGGTTATGGATGCTCCTTATGGTGCCGCCGTTTATCGGTCCCTTTTTGCTGTGTTTTGCGGTAGTGGGCGAATCGGCCACAGCACCTCCGCGGACTGAACCCTTGTTCCGCTTTCCCTTCGCCGTTTCAACAGTCTTTCTCTATCAAACTGCCTTCTTTTTCTCCCTGGTGTTGTTTGCTTTAGCCAGCGACGGTAACGATTTCTTTCTGCTGTAGGAACTGAGTCACGGAGCAGTCTCCAGAAGTGAGAGGCATCCGTTCGACCTCTCCGTATCTTCACTGTCGAAGCCCACGGCGCCATCTCCGCGCTCGTCCGCATGTGGCCCGCTTCTCAAGACCCTGAGGCGAGGGTGTCAACACGACAGTCACGCCAGGAGGACAAGAACCAAGGGCACTATCGGGAACCTCCGGCATTTCGTGTGCCGTGGGGCATGTCAGTGGTGGGGTATATGGTTTTTTCTCACCCACCTTGAAAGGCTGTATCTATGGAATCTAGTCCCACTCTTACTGTTTTAGATGACACCATCAGCTCTTTTGCTGACGCCGATTGTGACACCGGAGCCATCGTGACCGGCTGGACGCTGAGCGTGAGTGTCGTCCACCCATCGCTCCCGGGCAGCGACGGGTATTTTGTCGTTCACTCTCCC
>Ga0209284_10003797_pt1 | contig 18023 bp, 15 predicted proteins | sample FRY03_FD_187211 | JGI IMG/M metagenome (GOLD analysis project Ga0209284, IMG submission 187211) | Freshwater microbial communities from Lake Fryxell liftoff mats and glacier meltwater in Antarctica - FRY-03 (SPAdes) (version 2) | ecosystem: Environmental > Aquatic > Freshwater > Ice > Glacier... | reverse complement strand
AATCATAACCAAAACACTTGTAGAAATGTAAAAATGTAGCCGTCACCCAAGAATTTTTGTCCATGTATAAAATTCTCGATCAGATATCCCACCCTGCCTTCGAACCAGGATTGACTGTTGGAAAAAGTTTGGGAATTTTTAATAGTTAAACAAGTACCATGACACGTAAACCCGAATTTATTTCTATTATATCTTGGAAAGAATAAAACAGTTTTTCGAGATTATCCTCATTTCAGTTTGAATATTGAAAATGTATATAAGTAATAACCCCCTTGTCAAAAACCACCAATGTTCAACGTGATCGATTCCACATTGTGCCCAATATGTCTGGAAGGAGATTCGAATAAAGTTGGAAGAGTGTGGAAAAGGGTCGATTCGACAACAGGCTTGACAGAAGTACACAATGAGGCACTTGGTAAAGAACTGCTCAAGAAAACATGTTTCAGTGAGGAAGAACTTGACGCGCTTGCTGTTCCGGAACTGAAATACACAAATTTCATCAAAGTCGAGACTATGTGTCTCGACATCGATGGCGATAAAACGAAAAAATATTTTGTTCCGGTTGACACTCATGAATCAGTGTTCAGTGATGCAGTAGTCCAATCTCTCAGACCCCGAGACGTCACAAAATATCTGTCTGCCATGAAAGTTATTTCCGTGATTCTTTACGAATTTCAGTATCCTCCATTCATCTCATGTATCCTCGATATTGTTGTCCGTGGGTTGTTAGCAAACCGCGACACAGAACCGCGAACTTCAAATATATTAAAACAAAAAAAAAGCGGCTGGATTCTACTTCTTAATATCTACCGTGATTTCGTAACTTCGCATAATGACAGACTTCTTTTCGACAGAGTTGTTTCAAGTTACAGTCTTGTCAGACAAATATGGGATGAAAAAATCCCCCAAGTATCTGATTTATACGGCGCGGCACCTAGAAAAAGAAAACGAGAGGAAAGTGAGTTTGGAGAATATCTACGCCAATCGGATTCGTATTCACACTATGTATATCAGTATTTTTTCGCCCCCACACATGAAAATGATCCCAAATTGCCAAAAAATTCTGACAATCCAAACCTACAGTACCTAACGGGGCAAGTCAACATGCAATACAGCGATATTTCTCGAGGACGAAGAAATTGCAAATCCTGGATTGGTGATATGTTACATCGTTCATTGCCAAGAAACATGATCAAGGAGAATTTTTGTCTCTATACACCAATATGTGAAAATGGACATCAGGTATGTGTGGAGTGTGCGCTACTCTTGAAAAATAACGGAAACACTGTCAGCAAATGTCCTCAGTGCAAGGCTGACACTATAGTTAAGTCAATCGACAGCGATCAAGACCTACTTATGGCAGACATGAATGCAGGACCTGTATTGTATATCAAGTTTTTTCAATTTGAACTCCCATTCTACATCACAATTGTGAATTGCACATATTCAAAAAATCATCCATTTCTTCGACAATTTACTGCGTATGAAAGAAAAGTTATTCAGGATTATTATAACTATCTACCGTCCTATGGCGAAGCTCCAGAGATATTAACGGGCAAAATAATTCAAAACTCACCGTTTATGAATTCTTTCGATATAAAGTGCCATCAAAGTGCAAAGGTGAGTGTACGTTTGTACACTGCACGTACTGCGATTTCGCCCGGGTTCACAATCAGCTTAAGAAAAATATACTCGATGACGCTAAAAAACAATAATATTGTACTAGAAAGTGAGAAAAATGGTACTCCTGTCGATAACAAAATAAAGTACGTGCCCGAGCCGGAAGACCAAATCATGCAACTCGATGGAAATTGCTGTATTCTTCTCAACGAGTTGAATATTGGAATTAAACGATGGAACACCTCGCTAGAGATTGTGTTTCGGGGTCCAGACGGACTTGTAATACAGACTGCAGCCATAAATATCGACAAACGTGCTAACGACGAGTGGCATCATAGAGATCATCAAATTACTAACGAACGATCATGTACATTGCAAAGATCAGAAAACCCATATTTGATTATGGAAGAAAAATTGCTAGGAGATGTGTACGATGCTAATGGACAAAAAATCCCAGTCTGATCTAGTCTGGTTCAATTTGATAAATACAATGTCGATGTCGATGTAGAGTGTAAATCAAAAGCAAAACACAAAAACACATTCACGAAACTCGGCAATGCTATGAGACTGCAATCGGCAAATATTTAATTTTAATAAGAAAACAATTTAAACTGTATTTGCTGCCATTCGCGAGTTTGTACCCGACTCGTGAAGAATTGCGAGATGCCATACATGTTATGGCAGTTCCGGATAATCCATCAAGATCTCAATACTGCTACCCATGAACCTTGTGACAATGTCGTATGAATTCCACTTCTTAACTTGAGACGAATTTCGCATGAACCTCGCTCTGTGGTGCCACACGCTTGTACTTGAGCGAATATACTTCCGAATAATGTTTTCGGCACTGCAACACGTTCGAATCATGTTTTTAAACATATAGTAAAACATTTTCCCACAAAAGTTTGTGTGTTTTGGATTTGCATACTTTGGACATATTCTTCTTGAAATTTGATCAAGTGTAAAAACATACAATGAGCTATTGAACTGTAGAATCTACTTTGCAGCAGTTTTCTGCTTCTTGTTAGCGGGAAAGTTTACAAAAGGTGTGCAGTATGTGGCGTCGTTTGCTACAATGTCGACAATACGTGCATCATACGCGCAACTGTACTGCGCACAATCTTTCGGGAATTTCCGCATCACACCATCAATCTCAAGTGACAGTCCGTCTTTGGGAGTTGACTCCTCTTTCTTGAGAATACCGTTTTTAGCCATGCGGCTAAAGATTGCATTGCAGTGCTTGACATACCCGATGCATGCTGGAGGATGCACAAACACCATACTGTGCTTGCTTGCAACAGATGCGGCAGGTGTGATTTGGCCACACATGAGCTTCATGCCAAACAAGATACCACACTTGATGTCGTGGTCGATAGACTTGATGTCAATATTGTCTTCTTTGTTGTATAGCTCTAGAACAGAATCAATCTTCATCTTGATGTCGGAAGCACACAATACCGCACCATCAACAATCCTGACATGACCAATCGCAGTTTCGACTTGGTCAATTTCAGTATCTGAAAGACTCTTGATAGTCTCAGTGACGTCAGCATTATCTGACATCAGTAAAACATGTTGGACTCCCTGCCTCGTGCTCGAAAATCCGGACGAGTTCCTTTTCGCAATATTCCTCAGAGTTTTCACAACGCCAACAATTTTTTTTGTGCACAGCGAGTGGTCGATATATGCAGCATACACATTCTTCATGCCCACCATTTGGTCCAACATTGGCTTGGCTTCGGGACCAATTCCAAGAAGACAGATCTTCACGCCTTGATTCTGGAGCCAGTCAGCGAGAATTCCAAACTTGATGACATCAGAATCGTTCTGGTTCCAATTGACCAAACGGGGGGTATTGTCCTCATTTAAGCCAAAATCAAGAACGCCATTGTAAGAGTTCTCGCCACCGTCCGTAAACAAAACATATGTGTCCTGGTCACCTTGTGCTCTGGCGTCCATCACAGTCTGGATAATGGCCGTCGAACCCGATGGAGGCGGGATCTCAAATTTTCGCTCCGCGTTGGACCCCTTTACTAGGGCCGCAACTGCGGTCCTAAGAAGAGTCGCGTTGAACGAAATCGACCCGGAATGGTCAACAAACAGGTGCAGAGCATCGTCTGAGTGCGCAGTAGTCGTGAAAATATTTGTTTGAGTGTGATTGAAAGCAGTGATGTTACGGATGAAGTTTGCAGGTTCCATGCCTTGAGTACATAGGCAGCTTCCCGTTTACATTATATGAGCACATTCAAAAATAGAAATTTTTATTGGGTTATTTTTGAATAAACATCGAATCATAAAAAGACACTCGCATTCGTTGACATAGAACAACATGGTTTTCCGTCCCATGGACCCGTTTTTTATGGCCTCGAACTGTTCGTTTGCACTACAGAACTGCAATATCGCAAAGTGTGGACGTATAAAGTTGAGCAATGGTCAGTGGTGTGACGTGGATGCATTTATGGAAATTTTGTTCAAGTGGCGTGGAGAAAAATTGGAATCTGCATTGGAACGTGCGCTGGCTTTCCCTCTTCTAAACATTTCACTTGCGAGCAAGACGTGGCGCTTTGCTGTGGTGGCCTTGGGGACTATGCAGATTGCTCAAGACAATGCTCGCCAAGAAATGAATATGACGTGATTATTCAATGTGTAAAATAATAAAGATTTTGAAAAAGCATCTCACTATTACTTTGAAGGCCTAGACACTGCAGAAAATGTTGAGGATGGGAAGACATTTTTTGCGAAAGAGGGGAGATTTGTTTCCTGTTTGACAGTGTCAGTCAGAGCTCTGGGTTTCATTATATGTTTATGATTTTTGGCGATTTATATAGGGTTGACGAGTTGCAAACTGTTTCCACAATCTGTTTTTTGTAAGTAGATCATTTTCGACGAATATGTATGTTGTAACTATGCGTTTTTATGCCATATGACAATGTCGATATTTTTGCGACGGGTTCGTTGGCTTTTCATATATATAGAAACAGATTCCAGTCATTACCGAGATGAGTCTATTTTCTGTGAACCAAAGCGAAGCACGGACAAAACAAACAGACCGACAGCAACTAGTCAGTGTGCCAAATATTTTCAATCATTTGCCAGTGTCTTCAGATTCTGATGCAAACGTTCGTGCCCTATTGATGTTGAGTGCTTCTCATGATGTAGATATGGATTCGGAGGATTCTGAGTCTGATCAAGAGGATGACCCAGATATTCTTCGTTTACAGGTTAAGAAATTGTTGATTAAGCATGATGAGAAAACTGAAAAGAAAACCCGCCTCGAGCAAGATTTGCAGAATGACAAAGACACATTGACAACCTTGGCGAGGATGAAGAAAAAGGGCCTTGGGAATTCAGAGACTGATCAGACAATTGAAATTGCCAAGGAGAGGATGCTCACGTGCAAAGCAAAAATCACGGGATACAAGAAGGACCTCAAGAACATCGACAAACTACTACACAGAGTGGTTACAACTCAGCTTCGAAACTATTCCAAGACTGCTGACCACACAGAACTCACTCTAGATATGGCCAAACGTTATCTTTGCACAGTCCTTCATACCAATTGTCTTTATGAAAAATACAGCGACTCGATTGATGAGTTTGTTGCAAAGGAACGCGCGAAAAAAATGGACAAGATGGATGCTGATACACATAAAGAGAACAAGAAGAAAATCAAGGAATTGATGAATAGTCACTTCAAGGCATCCAGTGTCGATCAAATCAAATTATCTCAGTCCATGAACCAGTTGAGGGCATATCTACCACATATCCCTGCAAGTATTTGGCAGACAAATGTCTATGATGACTTTGTCAGCGATCTTATCGACGAACATAAGGCAAAAGTCAACGCAAAGACTTCAAGGATATCGCAGACTGAAGTCGACAAGGCCATGAAGAAGCAAATCCGAGATTTGGTTGTCACCTTTGCAAAGAATTCAGATCTTGAAAAAATTACAGAGGAACTTTGCAGAGCATATTTGATCGCCGAAGTAAAGGACGATTGTGGACATATCGACAAATATAATGAGCTCATCAATGAAGTCATGGACGCCGAAATCAAGAAGAAAATTAGCAAGCAATTGTCGGCTCTAAAGGCTGTTGTTAAAAAGACTACCGAGAAAAGACTCCGCGCTGAAATTTTCAAGTATCTTGAGACATACGACATCTTCAACCCTACAGCGATTATGTTACCGGATACAATCACCGATTTGGAGCATGAAGAACACGGAGAGCACATCCAAAAAGTCGTTACTCAAGAAATACATGCAAAGGCACGCAGGATGCTCAGAGACTGTGTCACTACTTACGTGAAAAGTGTTGAGGACACTGATTTGAATAGATTTGACTTAAACCTGCTCAAGGCATATGTCACCAAGTCTTTCCATGGAACTATTGCTGCTCATGAGATTGTCAACACTGAAGACGGATATATTCGTAATGTGGTGGGCAACGAAAATGTCAAGAAGATCAAAAGTCAGATTATTTCGCTTCTTCGTGCATACATGAAAACTACCGATCATAGTCTCATCACAGAGCAAACATGCGTCTACCGTATTCTCGATCTCTTCAGGGATCACGGAGACAGTGGCAAGAGTATCGTCGACAGACATCATAGATTCATCCATGACACAATCGCTAGAGTACACAGCAATACCCTCGATATTGAAATTCCTTTGTCCGACGATGAAGACGAGGTAGACAAGGTTATATTAGCAGCTAAGTTTGACGAAGAGAGAGTCTAGCGTTTAATCTTGTACAAAGTAAAATAATTTATTTTCAAAATCGTCATGTGCGTTTTGTTTCTATGTTTGTGTTTGTGTAGTTTGTGTGCCATGTATATTTCAAAGGAGTCGCGAGCATCCGGTGGTCTAACAATATATTATGAACAGCTCGGCGTAAAAACACTGGATTTCTGTGTTCGGAGCATCGCACTCCTTTGTATATAACTCCGTGTTGAGCAGTTCTTCTTTCCATAACAGCAATGTCATCGCAATACATTATGGCACCACACACATCTCTCAAGATGCTCTCAAGCCTCTTAATCCTGTTTTCTAGAATATGATATTCGTTTGTCTTTTGCACAGCATACGCAGGGCGGCGCAGGGCTTGGTTACTTTCTTTGCAGTAAGAGGGTTTGACTGCTTCAGTCTGTGTACCAAAAAAATTTGTGTTTGGTATCAGCCCGTTTACGCACAGTGCGTGTGTAATCGCAAGGATAATTACAGCACACAATGTTTTCATTTCGAAAATGTATTTGTTCATTTATTTGCACTTTTATGAAGTTATGTTTTTTTTGTCTCGCCTCTAATTCATATCCCTTTTCCGCTTGTTGTTGAACCACTGTTGGATCTGCTTGTTTGTTACACCCGTCTGCTTGCTTAGACCATACATAAAATCAGCATCGGGATACTTTGTCTTCTTGTAGAAATGTTCGAACTGCTCGACTATTTCCTTGTTGAAGTGTCTTCTTTGTGGTGGTTTCCATATCATTTCGACTATGTCATTCTGACATTGCTGTTCTGAATGGCTCATGTAGTAGTCAAAGTGTTTTTGATGCATGATTTTTTTCATGCGTGTGCGCGAGGGATCGCTGTTTCAAAGACTGGCTCATATAGGGACATTTTCGGGTTCGGCAGTGTATTTCTGCCAGATTGCCCTGGCTTCAGCTTGAGTGTCATTTGAGAAGACTTTGCCTTGCATTTCAAAGTGATGAGACTGTGCATAATCAAGATCCTCGACACATTCTACTCCGAGTTTTTGAAAAAACTGGAATACTTGTATTCCTGCAAGAGTGTCGTTATCAATGTATTCGAACAGCCGTTTTTCGTCTTCATACTTCTTGTTCTTCCAAGCCATGTCGAGATATATTTCATAACATTCGATCAATTCTGCCATATTACGCAAACACTGCACATCGTCTAGTTGCTTCGCAATGTGTCGAAACAAAATGCGCACAAAACGACTCTGGAATTCGATACCACTACTCGACTGGTACCAGTCGAGGTTGATTTTCGATTCATGCATTAGATACAAATTTATGTCTTGGCGATTCGCGTCCGAGCGAATTCGAGAAAACAATTCTCGGGCCTCTACTTGCTGCGTAGCAATGTATTTTCGGAAATAACACACACTCTGCAGCGCATGGAATCGAGGAATCGTCATGGTAGAGGTAGTTTCATGAGCACAGCGTTTGCCAAGCTTTTTATTGGCAAAAAAATTCCAGAAATAGGTTGAAAAAAAATATTGCTACAAATATAACCGAGAAAAAAAAACCAGCAACTATCTGCACGAAAAAAAGGGAAATATGAAATCAAGCGTTTTTCAAGGCGATGATTTGGAAATATGCGAAGTCGCCAAGATCGATTCGAGTACCCATGAAAACACATTATGTTTGTGCGAGCATGAGTTGAATAACATTGCGTACGATTGTAAAGGCTGTCTCAAGTGCACAAATCTCGATTGTGCATATTACATTCAGAACATGGTCGAGACATTCATGCAGATCCATCATGTCGAAATTTACAATCAGAATAAATGACTCGTTTTTTAATAAAAATATGTCTTCATGTGTTAATGTGGTGTTTTGCGGGATAATACCAGTAAAACGATTCCGACAGAAAATAGCACCGAAAATATGTTGTCCCAAAAAAGCCGTGTATATAAAGATTACTGCCAGTCGGGCATCTCGCATATCGACACATGAATGGATCGTGTCTTTTTGTATGCTGTGTTATATTATTTCAAGTAACATATGGCAGTGCTGTAGAACATGGAGTGTTTGTCGAATACTTTCGTATCGTGAAAAAGAACTGCCTCGGTGAAGAATTACTAGTTCTAGATGGAAGAGAATATTGCAACGCAATTAAAACCGGACCTGGAGAAGCGCTGCAAAAATCCGAGGCTCTTGTAGTATCATTCCCGTATGTAGTGCGTGCTGAAACGAATGGTTGCCAGCTTAACTACACCTGCAGTCAAAACGAAGACGTGATTGTGGAGAGCACAGATGGGTTTTTCCGTTGTATGTGCAAGGAAAATTTCTACAAACTTGAAAACACTTGCCAAGAATGTACGCCAGGAAAGTTCTCCCCCATATTTAGTAACCGAGCTTTCGAGTGTCCTCGATACTCTTCACGCACTCTGGGGATACGCGATGTGGGTTCGTACGGAAGTCATGTCAACGACTTTCAGTATTGCAAAGCCGATTCTGGATATAAAATCATTCAGAATTTCAAGCACTTGTCTGATTTGATGACAGCAAACAACCAAGTCGACATGTATTCTACCATATTGTGTGAGAAATGCCACAAAAAAACGATATGCGACACAACACTCATCACAATACAGTATAACGAAGCCGTTTCTCTGCCATGCAAGCCGGGTTACTTTCAAAATGCTGGTTCTGTCGAATGTTTGGAATGCTTGCTTGATTTTTTTTGTTTGGGCAATGGTGCGATGCAGACATGTGGCCCGAATGCAAGGACGCTACAAACAAAGTCACCATCTGAAGAATCTTGCATATGTGCAGACATGGGTGTTGTTAGGAACCCGGTGCACAAGGTCTGTGAAGTTATTGCTGGCACTGCTGAGTATAGTCCTGCATGTTTATCAAACTCAAAATCTGAACTCAGATGGTGTGAGAAAACACACCCATGTCCTGCGCACAGTACGTGTGTCGACGGAATTCGCTCACAGTGCAGCTCGGGCAAATTTCGTGACAGCGAGTCCAGGGTTTGCAAAATATGTCCTCGTGGATATTATTGTCAGAATGGATTGCGGCACCAGTGTCCGCATGGTGCAAGTACACAGGGCCACTCTGCTGAGAACGTGTCGTTTTGTCAGTGTTTGCCACAGTATGTTTACCGCAACGACACCAGTCTTGCTCAGGGGTTTTTCTGCCAGACAACAAAACAAAAAAACATTGTTTTTACTGCAGTTCACGAACTTGTGCAATTCGACTATCAAGACATAGTATACCACATCACGCAAACAAACACAGAGTCGCTTTCGTTGGCAGGAGCTATGATTTTGATTCAGACAAAAAACTTGGAAATGATGATTTACTTTATTGACAGCGAGGCAAAAAGAAACTCAACTCATGTACTTGATCTTGTGAAAATGAAACACCAAATTGTCCAGACCGAGTTTCGGTTCCAAAACAGCAAAATGGTCAGTGCAACTTTTGCAAACATCCGACACGAAGATGGTTATGAAATATTTCTGAGCATGCTCCTCATCAATAAGTATGATGGAGTTGTTTTTTCAGGCATAATTTCAGGGTTCCTCGGCTCCGATGGAGTATTCCATGTAAACATCGAAAGCTGGATATTGCAGTATGATTTCTCGGATACACTCCGTTATGACACACTAGAGGCAGAAGGTATGCACACGCTTTTTGCAGTAGAGACACACAACGTACAGGACAATGCATCTTCTACAAGCTACAAAGCTCTATGTGTAAACGAAAACAACGGGCTCATTCAGACGCATACCATTTTGAAGCAATTAAACATGAACAGTGAAAGTGGGATGTACGAGAATGGTGATTCGAATTTTGAGGCATATCTTGACTCCGACTATACGACAGCCATATTCAGACAGTCAGACGGGTTTGCTATATTGCTAGACACGGTTTCGTGTAAATTAAATCTGCACAACACAACAAACATCACTTCGGAAATCCTGCAGACATTCAGACTGACAATTCACACGGATGTACAAGTGGATATTTTTGATGCGTTTCGTCGGGAGAACATGATGTTTGTGAACTATGTTAAATATGAGCTTGGTGTTATCCAAGTTAGTTATGGTGACTGCAAGCACAACGAATACTCTGATGTATCGACAGGATTCCATTGTGTATGCGTCGAGAATTATCAGAAGAAAATCAACGCACCTGTCTGCATTGTTTGTGACAAGTTGTTGTCGTCATGCTGTCGAAATAGGATTGAATGCGCAAAGAAAACAAATGCATGTAGATCTGGATTTCGGCTGTCAGCCGATGCAAAGTGTATTTTATGCGACCACACTGCTTTTTGTGTAGGCAGCGAGGAGTTTAAATGTGGCAAAAACTCGGCTACGTTGAATCGTGGATCGTCTCAAGCCTCGGATTGCATATGCACACAAGGATTATTCCAGGGTACAAATGGTTGCGAGCAATGTCCTCTGCAATTTTTCTGCCGTGACAATGTTATACTTCAGTGTCCAGTACACATGCAAACTACACAGTCTGGGGCTGGTGATGTGTCTGATTGCTCATGTATACCTGGATATTTTATGTACACCGATGGTGGGCAATGCGAAAAAGTAACACACGGCAGTTATTGGAGTCTGGACACGGTGACACAACGCGGGACAGTACGCGAATGCCCTGTCAACACGACAACTTTTCAATCACAAAGCATAGGAGAGACCTCGTGCAAGTGTGCACCTGGCTTCAAAAATAGCATCAGCAACGGAAACACCTGCGTCGAATGTGTCGGTCAAAACGAAGCGTGTTTTTTTGATTCGGTTGTGGTCTTGTGTGATACAGACCGGAAGTTGACTCACTCTGCAAAGCATGACAACTGTGTATGTAGCAGTGGATATTTCAGCACTCTTTTTGAAACACGTATGCATCATACGCAGTGCGAAATGTGTCCTCCTGGGTATTACTGTACTTCAACAGCAATTTCTCGGATTTCAAAATGTCCTTCAAAGATGACATCTCTGGCGGGTGCAACGAGTATAGTTTTCTGCTTTTGTCAGAATCGGGAAGAATTGCCATATTACAACAAAAAACTGGGACAAACTGAATGTCGATGCAATCCTAGATTTTATTCTATGAACAATCGTTGCATAAAATGTCCGGTGAACATGATTGTTCCTTCTTTGGCAAATGAGGTTGTGCTAGTTCAAGGGATATCAACATGCGTATGCATGAATGGCTACATGTTCCAAAACGGGAAATGTGTGCTTTGTACTGTAGGATACTTTTGCAGTCAAGGCAAAGTCAGCGCGTGTCCATACGGAAGGTTTAGTCCTGTTCCGGGACTTGGATTTGCAGAAGAATGCTTGATATGTGGCAACAAAAACGTAAGCACGATGGCTGGGTGGGACAGTCCTCGAACCTCTGTTTCCACGTGTCTCGGTGATTTTGTTGCCTTCAATTCAAACGTCAACATTAACTTACACAGATCAGTTTACATATTCTCGGTCAATACGGACGTTATCAAAACAGACGACATTGTTGAAAAGGCACGCATTATATTCGGGTTACAGAGATTCGATATTTCATACACTTATATCGGAAGCAAAATCACATACACAATCACAATGGAGCCAGAATTTATCACAAATACAATGTCTGTTTTACTGAAAAATCCCCGGATATGGGCGAATGTGGTTGATTCGTCGAAACAAAATCCAATGTCGTATATTTATATATCACATCGAATATTCTGTCTGTTCTTCTCGGTGGTTTCTCATGACGTGTACTCGTCGGATTTCGGCGTTTCTGTGTGTTATGTTCCGTTCCACATTTCAAAACTCAGCATGACACCACGAGTATCTCAGATATCTAGAGAGTTTATGGAGAACAGAAAAACTCTTTTTACAACAGACAGAACCGCCATGCCAACAGTGTTGATGTTTAACGATCTCTCTGCCATCTACAATACACTAAACTATGTCTTTGACGTGAGAACTAAAAACCCTCTGATTGTGGTGCCAATTTCTGGCAATATGTTGGCCGTTTTCAGAGACGACGGACCTTTTGATCTTAAGAACATTCCAAAAAAGGAGTTCGAAACTCTGATAGAGATTCAAGTAGTCACTGAACACATATTGACAATGGGGCTTGCGGATTGCCAGATTGCTGTGAATTCTCTGCTTGGAAAATGTGTGTTTTCGCTTCCTTCTGTCTCAAACATTGTGTGTTCATACTGTGAACCGGACATTTCATATTTCAATCGTGATCGTGGGGAGTGTGTGCCGTGCTCTCCTGCAAATAACACAAAGTGTACAGCGTGTTGTGGCAGAAGCGACACCCAATGTCCAGATGAGGACACTCCACAATCGCTACAACAGCTCTGTGGAAACGCAATACAAGATTTCTCGGAAGAGTGTGACAGTTCCGATGCCAACAGCCCTCTTAATACATGCTGCACAAATTGCAAGCTCAATGTCGGGTATTACGAGGACCCGCCATGTTCGACACGTTGTGGAGATTTCCAGATAGCTCAAGGCGTCGAAGAGTGTGATGCTCCGGGGGATTTTACGTGTGACATGTACACATGTCGCAAGACCACATTACACAAAAATGTCGAGCTGTGATATCATTGTACTTTATATCATGAATAAAACACTCTGTTTATGCATGAGACTCCATTCAGTGTGCGACTGCAATTCAAACATGGTTTGGAATTCATTAGTACGCCTGTGTCGCTCAACCGCACGACGAAAAGAGAGAAATAATTAAAGCCGCACTTGTGTTTATTTTTCTTGAAGAAATCATTGAGCGCGTTCTGTTCTGCATGTATTGAAAACGTATTGGACAATCTGTAGTTGCGGGTATTGCAGCCACTTGCAACTAGTGTATTTCTGTAAAATATTACTGCGCCGTGTTTAATTTTCATGTTCGACTTGGAAGCCACTGTAGTTGCTATTTCAAGAATTCGTAACTTTTTTTTCCGATTCATTTTCTGCACAACAATACCATGCTTGAATTGGCTACAATCTGTCACTTTTTTTTTTTTCAAAGTCTTGATAGTATTCATTTGCTTGTCGAAACGTGTAATCGGGTTTTGTGAGGTTTGACATTTTGCATATAAAAACACGCGTGCGCCCGGAAGAGATTCGAAATGGTACTCTGTAGCGGAATCAAGTATGGGAGTATTGAAGAGCCCGTTACTTCAAGAACCTACCAAAGTAAATACGTTGTTATCCCGTTTTGTTTCTTTTTTCTTATTCTTGTGGTCATATTCTCATTTCCTACACATATGCAAGCATGAAGACATTGTGTATATCCACCAACAGTCAAAAAATGTAAAGTTTGGCAATGTGTTTTTTTCTATTGGTATTCACGGAGGACAACATAGCTCGAAAAATGAATCTCAGCATCCAGGCAGTTGTTTCGCTCCAACTTGTCTCGTGCGCAAAAATAATGTCAAAGGAAAACACAAGAATTTTGCTCGCAGCATCGACTGTTCTGAAAAACACGATCAACGCAAAGGAACATTGCCATCGTGACATTGACGTAGAAATCAATGAAAAAAACAAAACGGATTCTTGCATGTGCACTTGGCGGCCTGAATTTTGTCTCGACATGTTTCTTTATTTCCCAAGCGATGGCAATGTTATTATTGCGTTGCCAATGTACGGGGACACCAAGTCTGGGGATCATGTAGACATCGAGTACTACCACACTGAAACACTGATTAGTACCGAACTCAAGAACTGTGTTTTTTTCGGACACCTCACATGCGACAGGCATGAGAATGGTACATGCACCATGGTGATTCTGTTGTACGACATCATGTTTGACAATGAAAACGACCTCGATATCAAGGAGCGGTATTCGGTTTTGTTGGGTATGCAGAACATAATAAGCGACATCTGTATTGGACAAACTTGTTTGCGTGTGCAGTGGGCAGGTGTTCCAGAAGCACACAACAACATCAACGAAGTCGTTCTTCCACACGGCATTAAAAACATTGTTCTTTTCAGCCAACAATACTCTTACTTAAAATTCGATCTTGTTTAATAAATTGTTGACGCAACTTTGACATGTGTCATCGTGATATTGCGGTTATGTAGTCGTGCATGATTTCAAAATTCAGATGTGTGTTTTGTGAGTTTTGAACCACGCTTTCAACAAACTCCTCGTACATGTCAGTTAGTCTGTATTTGGTCTCGCAAGACAGTTTTTTGAAGAAAACCTCTGTTAAGACACGGTGTGTCTCCTCGTCGATGTAATCGTTATAAATGGCCATCAACACCATGTAACTACAATCCCTGTAATTTCCGATCGAAATAATCGACTCCAACAATTCACTACTTTCCCAAAATTTCTGCATATTTTCTTCGGTATTATCACCATATATCAAATTGAATGATGCTGTATAAATGTTATCCAGATGCAGATCGTCTCCATTGCTCTTCATGCTTTCGAGAATACAGAAACAAGCGATTCGTGTGTGGTTCTCTTCGCAGAAATAATCTCGTTTGTGCACACCAATCCAGTCCATGAGCGCGACAGATGATACTACGACCGCCTGTGTTATTCCATTCGACCTGAATTCTTCGTACATCTGCATTATTGTCTGGAGGATCATTATCCTTTTTTGCGTCATACAGGGATATTCTTCATTTTGGTTCATACTGTGGAACAATGACTTGAGTTCTCTTGCAATCCGAGCAATTTCTTCGTCCCTTTCGTTTAAAATGATTGCACAGCCTTGACCTGGCTTCTTGAAGACATCCTCCATAGTTTCGTTACAGTACAAATCCACAGCATTTTTTTCTTCTGAAAAAAAAACATTCTCTTTGTTTGCATCACCAATCACTGCCCGCAATGTCGGCACTTTATACTGATACTGTCTCTTCTTTTTGTTAACGACAACCTGGTCATGTTTCGTGTACAGACTTTCAACAGACTTCCTGAACTTTTGTCGACACTTTGACGATTTTTCGATTCTCCCCGATAAAGACATGCGTGTCACAACAACTGTAAATATTTTACCAACACATTACAAACATTTCTTCTTATTTATCACGCGTTAGTCTCATATCTATTTTTGTGTCAATTTCACCCTCACTATTTCTCACTCAAGTCTGACAACGTGTTTCAAAATATTTTTATTAATTAAACCAAAAAAAATGAGATTTCTTCTACTTTGACATCTTGACATCACCAACTGTAATAGTCTTTCGGTTGCCATACTTGGCCTGCTTGTTCGCATTCTGGAAAATATCGATGATGTAGACTTCGGCCGCTTCCTGTAAAGCTTCAAGCGCAGTCTTCTGGTAAATGATGCCAGGAGTATAATCCATAGTGATTTCCTTCACAAGTCGCTTGAATGGGCTCTTTTGGATCAAGAGTTTTGTAGTCTTCTGTATCTTTTTAATCTCACGTAGACACACTGTGCCACTCTTGAACTTGTACTTCTTGCGGGTCTTAATTCCGTCCAAAGTCGTTTTAGGACTAGACATAATGTCTTCAGTGTCATGCATAGCAGGCATCGTGCCTGATAAACACGTGCTGCTTATATACCAGAACATCCACGACCAGGCACATCTATGTACATTTGTTTTTTTACGCTTTATGAATTGACGGAGCATGCTTCGATTCGGGGTTACTCGGAGTATTTTCAGCCCCAATCAAAGGTTTCACATGGTTGCTTCTGTTTGAGAACAATCTGATACTGTTTTAAAGTCTAGTTTCGACAGTGATGTTGCCTGTACTTGCCCACAACTTCCACACCAAGCTCATCCAAACACGTCATTTTATCGCTCAACATGAAACTCAGCGCCAGGCGGGGTTCGTCCAAATCCTTACACTTTTCGTACTGTTTCCAGTGGCCTTCGCAAAAATTAACACACTTGAGGACGACTGTGTGGTGTCTGTTGATGTGCAGTTTTTTTTGGTCGATGTGGTGGGTTGCACAGGGGTATTGGCACTGGAAACAGCCAAGCGGGTCTTTCTGGGTCAAGAAGACGTCGAATGCATGTGCGTGTGTCATGGTGTGGGAGTTTGCGTGAACTAATGACGCGGCTCTTAATGTAAAAGGCGCTGGTCTTATTTTTAGATTACATTTGAATCCTACAACCTATATTCCGGAGACTGCTCGTTGTTTGCATTACTTTTGTGATTTATGTATATATGTCCCCACGACCACAGTGCACAGGAGCTGATGGAAGCCCGAGACGATGATTACATTTTCGGAGATTACATATCGGTATCATCCGTGTGTTCGTCTGCTGTCAATGAGGACAGCGTACACAACAAAATGCCACAATCCGTGCGGGATTATCTAAAAAAGAGGTTTGGGAGTATTGCTCGATTTTATTCTGGGATACCTGTTGCAGAAACCTCTGACGTCAACGGGTTTTCGAGAATAAAGGATTTGCGTAAAGCGCTGTCAGCCCTCGATAGAGGAGGGTGGGAACGTTCGTACCACCAGAAGTTATTCCATGTGAGTATTGAGCTTTTCTAGAATTCATACAAAATTCAAAGATAATATGTATGTTATATGACACAGACCTTGTGCAGGAATCCTTCTTGAACTCCGTTGTGCGTGTGCTATTCAAGACTGATGCCGTTGGATTTTTTGAAAAATCGTACCCAAGACTTCTTGAGATGAACAACTGGTCAAATATCAACCAAGAGATCTTGTAAGAAATTTGCTTTCTCTGTGAAGCACGATAATCCGCCATTATCTAACTATGTGTTTTCAACCCCATCTCAGGATTTCGACGCCGCGTCGTTTCGGAAAAACCATCTCTGTGTGTCTCTTTGTTGCAGCCTTGATGTTTGCGTGTCCCAATGTCGAAGTCTCCATCTACAGTACATGTAAGCGATTTCCAAGATTTCCAGTGCTGTTACATGTTTATGTTCGCTACACTGACACAGATAAATTTGTAACAGGTAAACGAATCAGTCAGAAACTGCTGCGAAATTGTATCAAGTTCCTCTCGATCATATACGACGTCTTGAACATTCCACATATCGAGTTTGTGAAACAGACCACGGACGAAGTAGAATTGCGTGGCGGGGAATCCAAGTATGATACTCGTAGGCTGAACTCATATCCGTCAAAGGTTGTGTTAGGGTTGACCCTAAGCCCGTTTGTTTTCAGAGATTGAACTTGCTCTTCAGAAATTGTAAATCTCCAGTGTCCATTTTCAGAGATTTGAAACGTTTGTCTTGAATTCGATATTTTATTTTTTAAAGGCTCTTAATATGTATTTATATTTATATTGGTAAATTTTGCTCAAATTGTAACTTTTATCAAAATCTTCTATAATATAGTTTTGATAATTCACACATCACATGATATATAAGTAGAACTAGAGCGACAGTGTATATATCGAGATGTCGCTAATAGCTCCGCTGGTGAAGAAGAAGAAAGGACAGGCTGCTTTTGAAGTTGCCGATAGTACAGCAAACGTTGGCAGACCCCCACAAAAGATGTGTACATGCCCACACCACCCAAATCAGCAGTATTTCAATTCTGCCATGCCGGGAAACTACAACATGGCAGAACAAGAACAAAATCAATACGGGGCTGGTATGAGTCAACCACAGATGCCGAATTTACAAGGTCAATTTCACAAACCACCTGTGAGATTTCCGTGTAGTGTGCACCCATCGCACCACTTGTACAAATAATAAAAAAATTATGAATGTACGTGTGTTACTGTGTTTTCAT
>Ga0209284_10003796_pt1 | contig 18024 bp, 16 predicted proteins | sample FRY03_FD_187211 | JGI IMG/M metagenome (GOLD analysis project Ga0209284, IMG submission 187211) | Freshwater microbial communities from Lake Fryxell liftoff mats and glacier meltwater in Antarctica - FRY-03 (SPAdes) (version 2) | ecosystem: Environmental > Aquatic > Freshwater > Ice > Glacier... | reverse complement strand
GCTCCTTTGAGAAGCAGGGCGGTGTTTACTAGCTGCTGACTGGGCAGGTCGCCCAGCAGTTGTTCGGTATTTTCGTAGAATTGGGCGTTTATGCCGCTAAAATGTTTTTTGTGGCGCTTTAAGGCTGGCCCCACAGCTAAAAGTTTGTGTAAACCCGCTTCGCGCAACAGCACGCCTGCGCGCTGGTAGGTGTTGCCTTCATCGCTGCGTTCGCGGTCAAAATCTGATAAAATCACCCAGCGCTGGGGGTGCTGTTGCAAGCTGCTGAGCTGCTGCAGGGCGAGGCGGAGCGAGTCGAGGTCGAGACTGTAACTGTCGTTAATAAGGGTGCTGCCGTGGAGGGCGGCTTTCATCTCCATGCGCATTTGTAACCGCGGCAAACGGGCAAATCGCGGCGCTAACACCTCATCGGCATAGCCCATTTGCTTGAGTAATACCCAGCAGTGGAGGGCGTTTTCGATGCTAGCGAGGTCGCTGAAGGGAATTTCGAGCTGGACTTGCCCAGCAGGATGTTGCAGCCACAACAAGGTATGCGCGCCTTTGGCTTCAAAGTGCAGCAGTTGGTAGGGGGCTAGGTCGGGGCTTTGGCTCCATGCCAAGACTTCCAAATCGGGGTTTTTTGCTTGTAACTCCTGCACAGCTGCTCGAATCAGGGGGTCGTCTACCCGAACCACCAGCTTTTTAACGGCTTGAAAGAGTTCGAATTTCTCCTTTAATTTTTCGGTAAGCGTGGCAAAATGTTCCTCATGCGCATCTCCCAAATGGGTAAAAATGCCGATTTCGGGCTGTATCATGGCGGCCAAACGGGCCATTTCGCCTTTTTCGCTGATGCCGGCTTCAAAAACACCCAGCTCATCTTCGGCTTCGAGCTCCCACAGCGAAACGGCCACACCGAGTTGGGAATTGTAGCTTTTGGGCGAGCGACAAATGCGGTATTCGGGCGCGAGCAACCAGCTGAGCCAGTCTTTAACGATTGTTTTGCCGTTGCTGCCAGTAATGCCAATTACCGGTAGCTTAAACTGCCGCCTGTGCGCGGCCGCAAGGTCTTGCATGGCCTGCAAGGTGTCTTCTACGGCAATAAAACTGCCTTCATACCAACGTTTATCGGGGAAAAAATCAAAATGTACGATGAACGTCCGCACCCCAGCCTGGTACGCGGCATCAATGTAAGCTACACCATCGCGGCCCGCCGTGCGCAGGGCAAAAAAGGCAGCCCGGTGCGGCACGGTGAGGCGCCGACTGTCGTAAGCCAACTCGTGCACGTCGTTGCTTAGGCCTGTTTTGAGCAGCCTGCCGCGGGTGATTTGTACGATTTGGGTGAGGTTAAGACTCATGCTGCTTTTTGAGTTGGTCGCTAAGTGGCCGAATGGTAGGGAGGATAAGCAAGCCGCACAGGAGCATAAAAATACCAAAGACTAAGTAGCCAAAGCGAATATTATTTTCTTGGTGGAAAAAGGTGAGGGTAAAAAGTGCAATGAAGAGTCCCCGCAAAGTGGTATCCGCTACCTTAAAAAAACTCAAAATCCGCCCAATTTTGTCGTTGCCCACGGTATGAAACAAATACGTAACCCGCATAATACGCACCCCAGTATTCACATATCCATAAAAAAAAGAGAATATAAAAAGGTAGCGGGTGCTGGTATTGAAGGCCATGTACATATACCCGAGCGACAGCAGCACCATGAGCAGACTGACGGCAGCAATGGGACTCATTTTACTAAACAAGCGGCGGGTGATAACGCCCGAAAAGAGGGCCCCGGCGGCAAAGAGCATCTCGCTGGAGGCAAAAACATCGGCGGCTGATTGCAACTGCACCCGAACGTACTCGGGCAGCAAAATGCGGTCTTGCACCAATGCCGTTACAAACACCCCATAGCTCATCACCCCAAACAGCATCAACTTGGGCCGCACACGCAGGTAGTCAAACCCCGTGCGGATGCGCTGCCAAGCACTGCCTGCTTCGGGATTAAAAGCGGTTTGTCGCTTGTAGCGAATGCATAAAATAAGCACAAGGGCCACGGCATAGGTGATGCCATCCATCAAAAACACCTCATGCAATTCCCAAGGAGCGATGTTGAAGGGCAAGCTTACTTTAAAGCCCATCAGGTGGAGCGGCTGGTTGGCTTTTACGCCCACTAAAAGCAGCGCCGCCAAGGCTCCAGAGAGCACATTGGTGGTTTGGCCTTGTATTTCTAAGTAGCTGATGATGCGCGCGTAATTGGTTTTTTTTGTCATCTCTTGCGCAAAAGCATACAAGGTGGGGTAGTGCAGGTTGAAGTTGAGCAAGGTAACGCCCATCACCAACAAGGTGGGCAGCTTGCCGAGTGGACCGGTGGCGAAGCCATAAGCAGAAACGCAGAGGGCGACACTGCCGCAAACCGCGGTGAGGAGGAGGAAGATGTTTTTGCGGCTGTATTTGTCGATGAGCGTGCCCGCATACACCACCCAGCCGATGCTAAGCAGGGTAAAAATGCTGTAGAACTGTGAAAAAACGACGGGTTCTTTTAAATTATCGATAAAATACCACGGGATGGCGATGAGGCTGATGCCTTGTGCCGCACCCGAAATGGTATTGGCCAAAAACAGCAGCACAAGGGCTGGTGTGTTGGCAAAAGGGCGGTCGTCATTCACGCTGTGAAGATATTAGCTATACGCGAACAATTGGCTATTTTTGCCAAATGCCGCGCGAACCAAGAAACGCCCCTCCCCTCGAAAAACTGAAGCATTATTGTGCGTATCAGGAGCGTTGCCATGCCGAGGTAAAGGAAAAGCTGCGCAAGTTAGAGGTGCCTTGGTATGAGCACGACGGGATTGTGGCGGTATTGATTGCTGAAAAGTTTTTGAACGAAGAACGTTTTGCGAAGCTTTTTGCCCGCAGTAAAATGCGGCAGAAACAGTGGGGCGTTCAAAAAATCAAGCAGGCGCTGAAGCAAAAACAAGTGTCTGAATATTGTATTAAAGTGGCGCTCAAAGAGCTGGAAGCAGCGGAATATGCGGGCGTTTTGCAAAAGACCGCCGAACGGAAATGGATTAGTTTGCAACACGAAACGCCATATATCCAGCGCAACAAACTGGCACAGTACCTGCTACGAAAGGGCTTTGAGTCAGAGGCCGTATGGCAGGTGGTGGCGGTTTTGGTGCGGGACTGAGCCTGTTTTTTGCAGCCGTTCCTGCTCAACTGCCTCCACTGGCTTTCACCTGCAGCGGACGGCGCCTTGCACTCAGGCACCCTACCTGCTGTATGCAGCTAGCCATAAAAAAGCCGGTGAACCTCGCAATCCACCGGCTGATTTCAGGGTTTTATTTAACGCACTACCTGCAGTTTGAGCATTTTTTGCTGCCACTGCTTGTCTTGCTGATAGCGGTGCCGCGCCGAGTAGGTGCCTGCGGTAGTGGTACTGGTTACTTGCGCATTGGCTTGCGAAGCAAATAAAAGCAAAGCCGTAAACACCAATCTCGGCGTTTGGGAGATCGTGTTTACGGCTTTTTTTCTGCTCCGCTGCTGACTGGTTTCCAAAATCACCTTGTTCGGCACCGTGGCATTCAGCTGGCTTGAGTTCTTATTTGTGAACGCGGCACAAAAGAACAACGCCCCATTTTAAATGGATCCATTTTTTTAATCACTGGTTTGGTCTAGGCTTCTGAAACCGCCAAGCAGCTCAAACTTGGTGACTTGCAGCGTCAAAATTTAGTGCGTTTCTTTCAATGCCTCACCCTTTTAACCCTTGATTGTTAATTATTTAGTGCGTTTTTTGATTTAAAAATTAAATTTTTCGGGTTATAAATTAAATACGCGTTAGCCGTAACTACTCTAAAACTGGCTGTATCCTGAACCTAAATCCTACATATACCATGCGCTCAATGCCAGGTCCCCACACCATGCTGGCGTCGAAAAACTCTGAAAAGGGCTGGTCAGCTGCGTTCACCAACTGCGTTTGCCTAAAATCAGCCATATTTTCGATGCCCACGTAAAAATCAAAGCGTTTCCACGCTTTCGAAATTTGTCCGTTCATCAAAAAATAGGAGGGCGAACGCTCGGGAAAACGGAAGGCCTCTGGGTTCTGCAAAGTTCCAGGCAGCCTTTTGGTGCCTATCCATTGCACGGTGTAGTCAAAACTCCATTTGCTGCGGGTGGTATAGGCCATATTTAAAAACACCCGGTCGCGGGCCACTAATGGTTTGCTCAACAACCCCGTTTGATACTGCGTTTTTACGTCGAGATAACGGTAGGCCATCTTTACATCGAAACGCCGCGCTGGCTGCAGCACTACTTCTATTTGGGCACTGTTGCTATACGAGCGCCCCTCTAAATTGTAAAACAACAGCTGCTGCGGCGAAAAGTCGTAATCCACCACCACTTGGTTATCAAAAGTAGTATGGTGCACGTCCACATTTAAACTCGCCTCCCGATACCTAAACTTGAAGTTGTGGGTCAAACTCACACCAGCATTCCAGGCCCGCTCCATCTCCAGACCGAAGCCACTGGGATGATTGCCACGTATCACTACCTCGCGCGAGCTTACCAAACCGCCCATGTTTTCGGCAAATACATTCGCCACCCGGTAACCCCGGCCCAATGCCAAACGCAGAGCGGTTTGATCTGTAAAATCGTACTTGCCATGCAGGCGCGGCGTAAGCATCCCGCCATATAAATTGTGGTAATCGGCCCGCAGTCCGGCTACAAGCTGGTACCGCGCTTGCGATAAAGTTAGCTCGTAAAAGGCCCCAGGAACTACTTCGGTTCGCTCATAGCTGTTATCAGAAGCGCGTGCAGGATTCTCATCCACAAAACGCTCGTCGTAGCGCTCGGCCATTAAACTCAAGCCCGCCCGGTACTTGCGGTTGGTGTTTCCCAAAATGTCCTGAAATATCAAATTGCTGTACACACTCTGCTGAGTGCCACTGTAGTTTCGGTCGCCAAAAAAAGTGCGCATGCGCTGTTGCACGGCATTGGCCATCAAGCCCACAGAGCGGTACCGCTCTTGAGGAAACAAATAACCAGCCTTGCCATATACCTCCACGCGGTTAACCTGCATGCGACTGCCGTACAACCCTGGCTGCTGCTGGGGTGCACGATCCGATTCAAAATCTACCTGCCCCCCCATCCGCTCGTCGGTCAAAGCAGCCACTCCTATTTGCGCAGTCACTCCCTTGGCGTCGTCGTATTTCCAACGGTTGTGCACATTAAGCTGACTCCCCAACGGCAGGTCTAAAAAACCATCCTGGTTTACGTCGTTTTTCAGACTGGTTAAGTCGCCATGCGCCAGCAATGCCGTGCTCCATTTGCGGTTCAGCTGGTGACGACTGTACCAGTTTAACTCCGACCGTCCCATCTGGTTCTGATAACCGTTGATGAAGTAAAAATCACCCTCATCCGGCTTTTTCAATTCCAAATTAATCTGCCCGGCAATGCTCTCGTAGCCATTTACCACCGAGCCACTGCCCCGCGTTACCTGGATGCTCTCAATCCAACTGCCTGGCACAAAAGTCAATCCGTAATTGGCTGCCAAGCCGCGAATGTCTGGCAAATTCTCGCGCTGCATCTGAATGTAATTGCCACTCAACCCCAGCATCTGTATCTGCTTCACACCGGTAACGGCATCGGTGTAACTTACGTCCACGGCAGGATTGGTCTCAAAACTCTCTGACAAATTACAACAAGCCGCTTTAAACAGCTCTTTTTCGGTCATAATCTGGGTTTTGATGGGGTTCAAACTCGACACAAAGGTCCCTGCCCGCTCGGCCTGAACTTCCACCGTGCTGATGTTAGCGTCCGATTTCATTACCACTTTTACGGTCTCGAAGCTTCTTATAAACAAGGTGTCGGGCTGGTGACCAATGTAACTGATCAACAATTGCCTTGTGCTAGGATGCGCCGGCAGCTGGAAATAGCCGTTTTTGTCAGCACTAGTGCCCACGGTAGTGCCCAGCCAAACAATGTTGGCGGCCATCAAAGGCTTCAAACGGCCTGTCGCGGTTTCTTCAAATACAAAACCACGCAGGCTGTCTTGTGCCCATGCAGCGGTGCCGCTCATCAGCAACACCACCACAAGCAAAAAACGAAACATTTTTAATCCTCGTGCGGATTGTTGTTCTCACGGTACAAACAACAGCCAGGAAGTTTAGAATACACCTCTACTTTGGCTTTAGTTTCGTTTGTGTCGTGTCCCACACCGGCAATCAGCCCATGGATTTCGGTTTCGCTTATTTTGCGTGGATTGTAAATTATTTCAGCCTTTTTGGTGTAGCGGTCCCAACTCGAAACCTGCACGCCCGGCACATCCAAGGCATTGTTGATGCGGCGTTCGCACATGCCGCAATTGCCCGAAATTTCGATGTTGAGGGTAGCTTTTTTCGGCGGCTTTTGCGCTGAAGCCGGCTCGTTAGAAAAGAAGAAAAGGGCGAAGGCCGCAAGGGCTATAAAAAGAAAATTTTTCATTTTGTTTGCTTTAATGTTTTGATACTGATGGGGATAAATATACTTATTTTACCGTGACTTACAAGTCTGCAGCCTCCTTCGGCTGCCCATCTGCTATATCAAAAAAGCTTGGTGCTGTATAAATAGCGGTTGTGCCGCTGGCAGCAAGGGCGGGGCGTGCGCTAACGGCAATCCCAACTGCTGCTCCAAATCGGCCTCTAGCTTAAAGCAGCTCGGTAACTCCACGGCATAAGCAGCAAACGCTACCAACAGCTGGTGACTGCTACCCGCGTGGTCATCTTGAAAATCAATCAGCTCCCGGTCGTCGTCACAACAATCGCCCACTTCTTCGGACGATAGACAAACGCAATCTGGAACAGCAGTTTCGTAAAAACTAATCTGCTTTACCCTGCCCAAGCAGTAGTGATAACTCGCTAAAACAGGCAAACTGCTCAGCAAGTAAAGCATTATTAATATGGCTTTTACAATACGCACGAAGCAAATTACGTAAAAAAAATGGAATATTTGCGTAACGCTTGTTACTTGGTTGCTATAAACCTTCGTTTAATGAAAAGCTTTCTTTTGTTTTGCTTGTTAACCACCCTCTTGGTGCCCGCCAAAGCCCAATTCTTCCAATTCGGCATTCGAGGCGGTGTGAGCTCGTACAATGTGCATTACCAAGACTTCACCAATGCTAACAATGTAAGCATTGCATCGAGCTCCGACCTGGGTATGCACCTGGGTTTCTACAGCCGGATCCAGTTGCTCGGCTTTTACATTCAGCCCGAACTGCTCTACACCCGCACCGGCTCACAACTCACGACCACCACAGCCACTACCTCCACCACTTCCGACCTCCGTTTTCAGCGCCTCGATGTGCCCGTATTGTTAGGAAAGCAGTTTTTCGGCATTCTAAGAGTAAATACAGGCCCCGTTTTCTCCTCCCTCATCCGTGCCGACCTGACCGAAAGCAACATTAAAGACAACATAACGGATGCTTACAACAACAACACCGTAGGTTTTCAGGTGGGCGTGGGCCTCGACGTCTGGAAACTGCTACTCGATCTCAAATACGAAGGCAGCTTGGGTAAATTCGGCGAGTCCATCTCAACAGGAGGCCAAAGTTTTACTACCGATGCCCGCCCCAGTCAGTGGCTCCTTTCGGTAGGATATCGCATTTTTTAAATATGGGCCGCAAGACCCCGCCTAACAGCACACATTGTACTTTTGCGCAATGAAAACCCGGCTGCTTGTACATGGCTCCCTCCTGCTCACTGCCCTTTTTTACGGCGCCTCCTTTACCGTTGCTAAGGAGGTAATGCCCAAACTCATCCAGCCGCAGGCTTTCATACTCTTTCGTGTGCTGATAGCCTGCGCTTTTTTTTGGGCCGTACACCCGCTCGTGCAGCGGAACCGGCCCACAGTGCCGCTCCGAGACCTCGGCTATTTAGCCATTTGTGCCTTTTTTGGTGTCGCTGGCAATATGTTGCTTTTTTTTAAGGGACTGGCCATCAGCTCACCCATCAACGCGTCGGTCATCATGATCACCACGCCTATTTTTATCTTGGCCTTCGCAGCTGTTTATCTGAAAGAAAAATTAAACTGGAAAAAGCTCACCGGCATTGCCCTCGGCACTACTGGGGCTTTGCTGCTCATTTTGAGTGCAGAATCGGTTTTTGCCCGCGGTGGCACCTACAACAGCCGCTTGGGAAACCTTTTCATCATGCTAAACGCCATGCTTTTTGCGGTCTATTTGGTGCTCATCAAACCCATGATGGCCAAATACGACACTTTTACGGTGGTCAAATGGCTGTTTTTGTTCGGCTCCGTGCTGGTTTTGCCCTTTGGCCTCCGCGACAGCCTCAAGGTCCCTTGGCATCAATTTGATACCGCTGCTTGGGCTGCCTTTTGGTTCATCATCATAGGGATCAGCATTCTGGCTTATTGGCTCAATGCCTGGGCGTTAAAGCATACCAGGGCCTCGGTAGTAGGCACTTACATTTACCTGCAACCCCTTTTGGCCACCTTCATTGCCGTGTGGAGCGGTCGCGACAAACTGCTGCCCGAACAGGTGTTTTACGGCTTCCTCATTTTCACCGGTGTATATCTGGTAAGCGAGGCCAAAAAATAAGTCGTATTTTTGCAACTTATCCGTTACTATGATTCGATCAATGACAGGTTATGGAAAGGTGTCGGCACACCTCCCAGTAGGCTTGGTACAAGTAGAAATCCGCTCCCTCAACAGCAAATTCCTCGATCTGGGGTTGAGAATCCCGAGGGTACTGCAAGACAAAGAATATGCCATCCGCAACCTGGTAACCGCACCACTCGAACGCGGTAAGGTATTGGTAAGCATCCTATTTGAACGCAATGTAGACAGTGGTAGCAGCCTGCTCAACCAGCGGCTTTTTAAAGCCTATCACCAAGAACTAACAGCACTGTGCACAGAGCTGAAGCTCGACCAAAGCCACCTACTCGAAACCATCATGCGCCTGCCGGATGTGGCAGCTACCGAAAACGAAGAGGCCATAGATTGGTGGCCAGAGCTCGAAAAGCTGGTGAAAGACGGTCTGCAAGCCTTTGATACCTACCGACAAGAAGAAGGCAAAAAAACGGGCGATGATATGTTGCTCAGCTGCCAAAGCATCGAAAACGACCTGGCCGCAGTAGTGCCCTTCGAAGGTAGTCGCATCGAAACCCTCCGCAGCCGCATCAAAGCAGGACTCGAACTGTTTGCGGAGCAAGAAAAAATAGACCTCAATCGCTTCGAGCAAGAGCTCGTGTACTACCTCGAAAAACTGGATGTAAGCGAAGAAAAACAACGCCTGGCCCAGCATTGCCGCTATTTCCGAGAAAATTTAAACAAAGATTCGGGCGGCAAAAAGCTCGGCTTCATCGCCCAAGAAATGGGGCGCGAAATCAACACCCTCGGCTCTAAATGCAACCACTTAGAAATCCAAAAACTAGTGGTGAACATGAAAAACGAGCTCGAAAAAATCAAAGAACAAGTATTGAATATTTTGTAAAGTGGCAGGCAAACTCATCATATTTTCTGCCCCTTCGGGCTCCGGAAAAACCACCTTGGTGCATCATTTGCTGGGCCAAATCTCCGCATTGGAGTTTTCTATATCTGCTACGAGCAGAGACAGACGAGGACAAGAAATAGAAGGAAAAGACTACTACTTTCTCTCTCCCGAAGTTTTCCGCGACAAAATAAAATCAGGCGATTTTGTTGAATGGGAGGAAGTATATCCGGGTACCTATTATGGGACCTTGCGTGCCGAAATCGACCGATTACTAGCCGCTGGTAAGGCGGTTATTTTTGATGTAGATGTGAAAGGGGGCCTGAACATCAAAAGCCAATACGGGCCGCAGGCCCTCGCCATTTTTGTACAAGCCGGTTCGCTCGAAGTTTTGCAAGAACGCCTTACCCGCCGCAACACAGAAAGTCCCGAAAAGCTGAGAATACGACTCGACAAAGCCGAAAGCGAAATGAAATTCGCCGATGCTTTCGATTATATTTTGGTGAACAATGAGCTGCACTTAGCGAAAGCCACCGCTGTTCTCGTGGTGGACGAATTTATAGCCCAGTGATGAAAAAGACCGGTCTTTTTTTCGGCTCATTCAATCCCATTCATGTGGGACACCTGATTTTGGCGGAATATTTTGCCACCCAAACAGACCTCGAAGAGGTATGGCTGGTGGTTACCCCACAAAATCCGTTAAAGAAAAAAGACAGCCTACTCGACCAATACCTCCGCTTCGACCTGGTGCACAAGGCCATTGAAGACAACCTACATTTACGGGCAACTGATGTGGAGTTCAAGCTCAAAAAGCCCTCCTACACAATTCATACGCTCATTCACCTGCGCGAGCAGTTTCCTGAAAGGCAGTTCAGTTTAATCATGGGCGAAGACAATCTGGTGAGTCTTCCCCGCTGGAAAAACTACGAACAAATACTCGAGCAATTCGAAGTTTTGGTATATCCGCGGGTAGGGCAACATCCCTCAGAGCTCGCCGGCCACCCGAATGTGCACCTCGTACAAGCTCCGGTAGTTGAAATTTCTTCAAGTCAAATTAGACAGTACATCAAAAACCAAAAATCAATCCGCTACTTGGTGCCGGATGCCATCCACGACTACCTGCTAAAAGAAGGTTTTTACAGCTAGGCACAACGGCTAGCTGCTTGTGGGGAGGCGTTGACTAAACTTAAAAGCATCCGCAGGGTCTCAAAATCGCAGCTGCACTGCATGTTAATGGCTGTCTCCAGTGTTAAGAAAATGCCTCTCAGGCCCTTGTGTAAAAATGTGGATAGCTGTCGATAACCCCTTCTAAAACCTGCGAATAACGTGCATAAACCCCTGTTCATAAGTTTTGCGTCCGCTTTTATACAGCACTATCTTGACAATTTGACAAAAGTCCACACGCTATTCACAGCCAAGCTCCCAATTACGCGCTGTATATCTGCTGTAAACAAATGTGGACAAGCAGCAAAATCCATTAAAAACGAGGAACTTTGCAGGCGTTGGTCTGTTGATAAGCTATCAATAGATGTTGGTACTGATAATTGCAACTGCTCTTTTTTACAATTATTAACATTTGCACAGCCCTAACAACAATAACAAAATTTAATAAATAATTAATTATAGTTTGGGTATGTACACAAAAGCATTGAGTTTTGCATTCGATCAGCTGCCTCAGAATGGCTACCTCGATGTGGAGGTTGATCCCACCCTAGATTTGGTCGCCGAAATTAATAAATTAAAAAAAGAAAAGAAAGCCGTGCTGCTGGCACATTATTATCAAACAAATGACATACAGGATGTAGCCGATTTTTTAGGAGATAGTTTAGGCTTGGCACAACAAGCAGCGGCAACGGATGCCGACATCATTTTATTTGCAGGGGTGCATTTTATGGCCGAAACAGCCAAAATATTGAATCCCTCTAAAAAAGTACTTTTACCGGATTTAAAGGCTGGTTGCTCGTTGGCAGACAGTGCGCCAACCGATTTATTTGCCAATTTTAAATCTAAACATCCTGATCATTTGGTGATTTCTTACATCAATTGCACTGCCGATATCAAGGCTTTGTCTGACATTATTTGTACTTCAAGCAATGCAGTTAAAATTGTGGAGAGTTTGCCGAAAGAGCAGCAGATTATTTTTGCGCCAGACAAAAATCTTGGGGCATGGATCAACAAAATGACAGGCCGCAATATATTGCTTTGGAACGGCAGCTGCATGGTGCATGAAATTTTCTCTCTTGAAAAAATAACCCATTTGATGGGAGCAAATCCAGATGCAGCATTTATTGCACATCCGGAATGTGAAGCGGAATTGCTTGAGTTAGCATCCTTTATTGGCTCCACAACAGCCTTGCTCAAGTACACGCAAAGCAGCCCGGTTAAAAAATTCATAGTGGGTACTGAAACAGGTATTATCCATCAAATGGAGCTCGCATCTCCCCATAAAACGTTTATTCCGGCACCTCCAACCAACAATTGCGCCTGCAACGATTGTCCACATATGAAACTAAATACACTCGAAAAGGTGTACCTGGCCCTCAAATACGAACAGCCGGAAATCCACATGGAAGAAAAGCTACGGCTGCGTGCCTTAGCGCCTATTCAGCGCATGCTCGATTTGTCTGCGCAATTTGGACTCTAATTCCGAAATTGCAACATGATCTCTAAGCTACCTCAAACGGGCGACAGTATTTTTTCGGTCATGACGCGGTTGGCCAACCAGCATCAAGCCATCAACTTGGCGCAGGGCTTTCCCGATTTTGATCCTGATCCACGCCTGCAACAGCTGGTGAGCAAAGCCATGGCCGAAAGCAAAAATCAATACGCGCCAATGCCAGGGTTGTTAGCCTTGCGGGAGCAAATTGCCAATAAAACAGCACGTTGTTACGGTTATTTACCAGATGCTGATCAAAACATAACCGTTACAGCGGGCGCAACCCAAGCGTTGTTTACGGCCCTCCAAGCTTTTGTTCATCCAGGTGATGAGGTGCTGCTGATTGATCCCGCTTATGATGCTTACGCGCCCTCGGTGGTGCTGGCAGGTGGTATACCCGTGCATGTACCCATGGGCTTTTCTGAGGGTTCTTTCTTTTTCGACTGGGAAGCCATAGCAAAGGCTATGAATCCCCGCACCCGTTTGTTGCTGTTGAACCATCCCAACAATCCCGCAGGCACCATCCTCGAACCTGCCGATATCAGCAAAATCACAGAGCTTATGCAAAAGTTTCCGTTTTTATTGCTGTCTGACGAGGTTTATGAGCACATGGTGTTTGATAACAAGCCTTTTTTATCCATGCTCTGTTATGAAAGGCTGCGGCAGCGAAGCATTGTGGTGTCGTCTTTTGGAAAAACGTACCACACCACTGGCTGGAAATTGGGATATATAGTCGCCCCAGAAGCGCTTACAATCGAATTTCGGAAAGTGCATCAGTTTAATGTGTTTTCAGTAAGTACTCCCATGCAACAGGCTTATGCTTGGTTTATGGAAACAGACCGTTCTTACGAAACTTTGCCCCTGTTTTACCAACAAAAGCGCGATTTATTTCTGACGCACCTGTCGGAAAGCAGATTTACTTTTACACCTACACCAGCCACGTATTTTCAGTTGGCAGATTATAGCGATATCCATTCTACCGAAGATTTGGAATTTACGAGAACCTTGGTAGCTACTCATAAATTAAGTTTAATACCTGTTTCACCCTTCTTTGAAGATAAAATTGTACATAAATTGGTTCGTTTTTGCTTTGCTAAAAGTGATCATTTATTGCAACAAGCAGGGGAGGTGATATGCGGGATTTAAGACTCACACTCGTTCAAAGCGAGTTGTTTTGGGAAGACAAAGCAGCGAATCTAAGCCACTTGGAGGCATTATTGGCAGCGCAGCAAGTTCAAACGGACCTTATTATATTGCCGGAAATGTTTACAACTGGTTTTACCATGAACCTGAGCACTACTGCGAGTAGCATGGTTGGGGCTGAGGTAACATGGATGCAGACCATGGCTAAAAAATACAGCTGTTATGTGGCTGGATCGTTGCACATAGAAGAGGACAAGCTGCATTATAATCGCTTGCTGGTGGTTGGTGAGGCTGGAATTTTTGCTCAGTACGACAAACGGCATTTATTCGGAATGGCAGGCGAAGATAAAGCTTACGAACGAGGCACTGAACCACTCATTTGTTTGATAAACGATTGGAGGGTAAATTTTCAGATATGTTACGATTTACGTTTTCCTGTTTGGTCGCGCAACAAAAATGATTACGATTTACTGGTGTACGTAGCCAATTGGCCGGAACGTCGTGCTTATGCTTGGCGTCAATTACTCGTGGCTAGAGCGATTGAAAATCAAAGTTTTGTGGCAGCTGTGAACCGGGTGGGTACCGACGGCAACCAGTTACCGTATCGTGGCGATAGCTGTGTGATTGATCCCTTCGGGGAACCCATGTGGACGCTATCTGATGCCGAAGCCGTAAAACAAATCACAATTAGTGCTTCAGAATTACAAGAAGTACGTACGAACTTACCATTTTTGCAGGATAGAGATCATTTTAAGTTATTATAGATGAAAAGTATAGTAGATCAAAGGTGGCACGAGCTACTTGAAAAGCTGGAAACAGACTTTGGAAAAATTCCCGACCTACAAGCGGTATTGTTTTTGGTGGGTGTAAACGTGCTCGGACAAGGAGAAAGAAAGTTTACGAAAGAAGAAAAGCAGGACCTCATGCACATTGCCGTATGCGAGTTGCTAAGCTTGGCCGAATATTACGAGTTCAACGGTCGTGATCCAGAGGGTTGGCCGCATTACACACTACTAAAGCCGTTGCCTTCGTTTAATCTTTTGGAACAAGAAGAAACGCTTAAAGGCTATTGCCTGCAATATTTCGAAGAAATAGCTTATTTGGATCCTTTAACAGAAAACTAAATGAACGATATGAAAAAATTAATGATTTTAACGATGGCCCTTTTGGTGGGTTACGGACAAGTAAACGCTCAAAAATCTAAAAAAGTGAAAGAAGTACTCATTGAATTTGAAACCACCGAAGGGGTGATGTTGGTGAAATTGTACAACCAAACGCCGTTGCACCGCGACAATATGGTAAAACTAGTGAAAGAAGGGTATTACGATGATTTGTTGTTCCACCGCGTGATCAAAAGTTTTATGATCCAAGGGGGAGACCCAGATTCACGCAATGCAATGCCCGGTCAGATGCTGGGACAAGGTGGTCCGGGGTATACCGTGCCCGCCGAAATCATCGACAGCCTCATTCATAAAAAAGGGTCCCTCGCAGCAGCCCGCATGGGTGATCAAGTAAACCCGACCAAAGCCTCTAGCGGTAGTCAGTTTTACATTGTACAAGGCCGTACTTATAACGAAAACGAACTGAAATCAATGGAGTCACGTAGCGGTATCACATACAACGATGCACAAAAGCAGTTGTACGCAACGCAGGGCGGGGTACCACATTTGGATGGTGCTTATACCGTTTTCGGAGAATTGTTGACCGGTTTTGATGTGCTCGATAAAATTGGAAACACCCCAACTGCTGGAGGCGACCGTCCTGTAAAGGAAATGAAAATTATCAAGGCCAAAGTCCTCGATTAATGAAGCTGATTTCTTACAATGTAAACGGCATTCGGGCCGCTGAAAACAAGGGTTTCACTACTTGGTTGGCCCAAGAAGCGCCCGATGTAATTGGCCTGCAAGAGATTAAAGCCATGGACGATCAGTTCAATTGGCAACTGGTGCGCGATTTGGGTTATGAAGTGTACACCTATCCCGCGCAAAAGAAGGGGTATTCCGGTGTAGCTTTGCTTTCTAAAGTTAAACCCAATGTAGTCACCTTTGGCTGTGGAGTTGAGTGGATAGACTTTGAAGGACGTATTGTGAGAGCTGATTATGATGACTTTAGTTTCATAAGTGTGTACATTCCTTCGGGTTCGAGTGGGGATGAACGTCAAGAAATGAAGATGAAATTCCTTGATTTTTTTGGTCTTTACATTGAAAATCTTGCGAAAATCTATCCAAAGCTCATTATCAGTGGCGATTTCAATATCTGTCACCAAGCCATCGACATCCATGATCCTGTTCGCAATGCGCACATGTCGGGTTTTTTACCAGAAGAACGGGAGTGGTTTACTTCTTTTCTTAAGCGTGGTTTCATCGACAGCTTCCGCGAGTTGGTGAAAACGCCAGATCATTACAGCTGGTGGTCATACCGTGCCAACGCCCGCAACAACAATAAAGGCTGGCGCATCGATTACCACATCATCACCGAAGCCATGCGTCCGCAATTGCAACAGGCGGCCATTTTACCGGCAGTGATTCATTCTGATCACTGTCCTGTTACGCTGATATTGAGTTAACTAACCTTGGAAAAAGCCTACAACATATTACTTGAAAAACTGGAGCATTTCATCCGCCGCTATTATCTGAATCAGATGATTAGGGGAGGGCTGCTCATTGTCGCTTTATTGTTGGCGAGTTACCTTTTGGTAGCTACAACAGCTTTTTTTGGTGATTTATCGAGCGTATGGAGAGGCATTTTATTTTACAGCTTCCTGCTGTTGAACGGAGGTGTTTTAGTACGGCTGGTCGTGCTGCCAATCCTGCGAAGGATGGGTATCATCAAACGGATGTCGTATCGAGAAGCGGCTGTTTTGATCGGTGAACATTTTCCAGATGTTAAAGATAAGTTACTGAACACCATCGATTTACATGATTTAACATCGGATGTAGGATCGACAGATTTATTGTTAGCGAGCATTGAGCAACGCACTTTTCAGCTTCAACCAGTGCCTTTTCAGCAGATGATTGATTTTGGTAAAAACAGGAAGTACTTGAAGGTTTTATTGCCGGTTACTGCTTTGTTTTTGCTCGTTTTATTTGCTGCCCCAAGTATTATTAGAGATGGAGGCACGCGGGTGTTGAATTATCAAACCTACTTTGTACCCATTGCTCCGTTCGAATTTATCCTAGAAAATAAAGTTTTGGTTGTGGAGAAATCCGAGGATTTGGAGCTCAAGCTTAAGACTACAGGTTCTGAAATTCCGCAACAGGTGTACATCGAGTACCAAGAGTATGCTTACCGCATGGAAGGGGTGAAGACGGGTAGTTTTCAATATAACCTCAAAAATCTCCAGAAATCAACGCGCATTCGTTTCAAAGCAAATAAGTTTTACTCGGCTTGGTTTGATGTAAAGGTGGTTCCAAAACCTTTGGTGAAAGATTTTGAGGTGCAATTGCAGTACCCGAGCTATCTCGCCAAAATGAACGAACGCCTGCAGAATATTGGCGATTTGATGGTGCCTGAAGGTACTGTGGTAAAATGGTCGTTCCGCGGCGCAGATGTAGATGAACTGCAGCTGCGTATGAGCAACGGACAAACACCCGTTATCAGCAACAGTAGCAAAAGCCTTTTTGAAAGCCAATGGAAAGCCGTGGAAGCGGTGAATTACGCCGTTTATATTGCAAACAAGCAAAATCCACGCAGCGACAGCATGCTGTATAGCATTCAGGTAATTCCAGATGCTTTTCCAACCATTGTTGCGTCTGAAGCGATAGATTCAGTACAACGCAAAATTCGCTATTTCAGCGGTGAAATCGCCGATGATTATGGTTTCACTAGTTTACATTTTGTGTACCAACGCTTCACTGAAAAAGGTCAAGCCACTGGAGCAGTGCAAAAAGAGAAACTGATCATAGGTAAATTCAGCAGACAGCAATTTTATCACTACTTTGATGCCGCGGGTCTGAGTTTGAATGAGGGTGAATATGTGGAATATTATTTCGAAGTAGCTGATAATGATGGCTTTAATGGATCTAAAAAGACGCGTTCAGAGACCTTTTCCTTTAAGAATTTAACAGAAAAAGAAACCAAATCAGCTATTAGCGCCAATGCGGGTGCTGTTGAAAAGCAATTGCAGGAAGCTATTCGGGAGGCGAAATCGATGCAGCAGGAACTCGATAAATTGCGCAGAAAATTAAAGGAAAGCAAGGAGTTGAACTGGGAAGACCGCAAGCAGCTAGAGCAGTTGCAGCAGCAGCAGCAGTCTATCCAAGATAAATTACTCGATGCCGTTCAGAAAATGAAGGAGAACAAAGAGCTGCGTTCGGACCAAGATAAGCCCGCAGACCTCTTACAAAAGCAGCAGCAATTGCAAGAAATGGCGGAAAAACTGTTGAATGACGATGTTAGAAAGCTGATGGAAGAGCTTCAGAAAATGATGGAGCAAAAAACGCAAAAGGATCAATTGCAAAACAAGCTCGATCAAATGAAGTTGAGCGAAAAGGATGTAGAGAAGGAATTAGACCGGATGCTAGAATTTTTCAAGCAAATGGAAGTTGAGCAAAAGACAGTTGAAACTGCTGACAAATTAGAGCAGCTTGCCAAGGAACAACAACAACTAGAGCAGCAGCAAAATCAAAGTGCCGAGGATCTTGAAAAAAAGCAGGAAGCGCTTAATGAAAAATTTGATGAGCTTCAAAAGGATATTGACGAATTAGAAAAGAAGAATGATGCGCTTGAGGATCCAAATGAGTTGGGTGATTTAAAGGAAGAGGCAAAAGAGATTTCGGATGAGA
>Ga0209284_10003792_pt1 | contig 18044 bp, 19 predicted proteins | sample FRY03_FD_187211 | JGI IMG/M metagenome (GOLD analysis project Ga0209284, IMG submission 187211) | Freshwater microbial communities from Lake Fryxell liftoff mats and glacier meltwater in Antarctica - FRY-03 (SPAdes) (version 2) | ecosystem: Environmental > Aquatic > Freshwater > Ice > Glacier... | reverse complement strand
TTCGATGTTGGGGATTAGATAATTACCTCACTACAAAACCATGAAACACGCCATTACCTAGTCCTAGATAACTTATATGAAAATTAACCTATCACTACCATTTCGAAATATTAATAAAAAACATGTGCTTACTACGGTGATTGGCCTCCTGCTCTTTTCAGGTGCCATTTATTTCACCTACCAATACATGTCAACACGATCTCACGCAGATATCGCAGAGGTTACCTATTTCCTATCTGCCGGCTCCTGCCAAACAAAAGCAGCAAGCAATACCTGCAAAATTTCAAAAGGGGAAAATCAAAACTTCACCGTTGATATCGATCTATCTAGCGGAGCCTTTATGTCTGGCACCGATCTCATTTTTTCATACAATCGCGGCACACCAGGCCAACTTGAGTTCGTGTCATATACAGATGCGCTCGATGCTTTCGGCACTGAGGTCATAAAAGAAATACACTCACACCCTCAAGGGTACAATCTTCTTCACCTGACCCTCGTCAACGAACGGGATGATAGTAAACTCAAAAAACGTGCAGTTATACGACTGACATTCAAAGGTGTTCGAGAAGGAGTAACGCGTGTCAATCTTATTTCCTCATCAAGTACGGTGGTTGGTCCTGGTGCATCCGGAGCCTATTCAATTTCTCCACAAAGCACTCTTGGTCCAGCTGGCGACACAACGCCCGAAGGAATTATGAAAAACATCCCGAATATTCATGTAACAACATCCGAAAATGTAACCAATCCTACTGGAACTAACCCAACCGGAAATCCTCCGGTCACCGGAACAACCGGCATACCACAAACCACTCCTAGCACATCACAAAACATCACATTTGATATTCGCACTCAAGGGTTAACGAAGCCGGCTAAAAATGTAAATGAAATACCAGTAAAAGTAACGTTTTTACAAGATGAACGAGTTATTGACACGCGATCAGTATCCATGAGTAAAAATGATGATGGCTCGTGGACGGGAAATAGTGAGTACGACAACTTAACCATTGGAGTAGACTACACCCTTCTAGTAAAAGGACCCAAACACCTGCAAAAGAAAGTTTGTACGAATAATCCTTCTGAACAAATTGGCGGGCAATATTCATGCTTAGGCGGAGAAATACGTATACAAGCTAGTGATAATAGGATTAACCTAAAAGGAATTGTCATGCTTGCAGGTGACATCCCTCTTCAAAATGGCATCGTAGATGCGGTAGATATAACGTATATCCGAAGTAATTTAGGTAAGACCGATGCAGAAGTAGTAGCACGCGGTGACTTAAATTATGACGGCATTGTCGATACACAAGACTACGGAATCATCATTAATGCACTCTCTTTCAAATATGATGAAAAGGAATAATCTTATTCACTAAATCCAACTTCTTTGGGAGATAATCGGAATAACCCTTCATCTCGCCTCCGTTGATCTAAATAATGTGCCGTGAATCCTACCGATCGAGATAATACAAATAGTGCATTGAAGAATTCAATATCGATAAGCTCGTGTAGTTCATTTTGAGATACGCGTTCTTTTTCGGTAAGAAGATCCAGCAACACTGCCGCAATGGCACCATCTACATTGAGTATAAGATTAGCTTTCTTGGCTGTTGTTACTTTTTCAATATTCTTTGCAAAATCTGTGTGGGGACTTTTTTTAAGCTTATCTGCAAATTGCAGAATAATGCTTACACGAGGATCGGGGGCATCGGTTCGATACTTGCGGTGCCCAATACCAGATATGCGTTTGTGTTGTTTTGCAATGCGCTCTACGTAGTCATGCGGGTCGACATTTTCTGCCACACCTTCTAACCAATGTGCGGCTGCTTGATTTATGGCGCCTCCAAATCGAGGGCCAATAGTGAGAAGGCCCGATGCAAGAGAAGAAACCAAGTCTTTGCCCGCACGCGCTGCAATCATGGTATTTATTGCACCCGAAACATAAGGACCATGATCTACCAAAAGCTTCATGACAAACTCGATGAATTCTGCTGTTTGCTTAGATCTCAGTTGACGACCCAAGAGCATTGAACCTACAATATGACCAAAGGATTGTTTGGTAGCCATGCTGAGCATTTCTTGCCCTATTATTTCTACCGACCCCCCTACATCACGAGACACTGAGTTTATAAACAGTGATGGCGTACGATTTTGAATTTGTTGCATCTTGTCATTCTGAGACGAAGGCGAAGAATCCAGTACTTTTTTTATTTTTATCCTCTTAACTTCTTCAATAAATTCTGTAAACGATGCAGCTGCTTTCACCCCAACACTAAGGAGCGCCTTGGTTTTGGCTTGTGCCGTCTCCTCGCCCCTACTAGCCATCGCTTTGGCGTGCCCAAACTGAGGCGGCTTCTCAAACATCTCGCTGATACTTCCTCCGATATATGCAATTACCTTTTTGGTAATCTCCTTTTTTTTAATCATCTCAACGATCTCATACTCGTCATATCCGCCAAGCTCACCAAAATATACAATTGCTTTGGTATTCTTATCCTTTTCTGCCGCAATAAATGCTTGCTTTGGAGTAAGGATCGGAAATCTATCTCCACCAAAGGAAAGTGCGAAAGAAACTCTTTGTCCAGCTTTTGTTACAAGATTTAAAAGCTCATTCGTCATACCGCCAGATGATGAAAAGACAGCTACGTTTCCAGCTGTAAAAAGCATTGCACTTACTAGCTGATCTCCTTGTGTGCCACCGATTGCACCAAGTTTTAGGTGCCCAGGAATAAGTAGGCCGACAGATGCTGGACCTGTGATAAACTGTTTGATCCCAAGAGCATGAATAATCTCCAATGTATTTTTTTCCGGCATATTTTCCGCAAAGATACTACCACCTTGAAGATTTGGAAATTCTTTCAAAACTTCATAGGTCAATGATTTAGCTCGACGTCCAGAAAGTAGGTTTATAAATAATGTTACTTCCAAACGAGTTTTTTTAGGCACATCTTGAATAGTAGAGTACACAGGGATCATTTTTTCATGATCTCCCCAAAAAAGTCTCAACGACTTTTTGCCCGACGCAATTATTCCAACTAAATCTGGTTTATCCTTGCCACAAAGATAATCGTAGTCCATCATTGATTGAAGTATTCCTAGATGAGTGCCAAGGGCGATAATACCGTTCTTTTGGTTTTTAAGCTTCAAGATGTTTAATGACATAATAAATTAGCGCGACACAACTTTTTTAACAATTTCATGCAAGGGAAGCTCGGGTCCCGCCACATATCCATACATGTTATGCCTTTTTGCCCACGACTCAATCATCTTCAAGCCTTCTTTCTGATGTGGTCCGCCACGGCGGACAAATATTTGGATTCTTCTCGATCTCAGTTTATCTACGTATTTATCAAGAGCTTGAACAACTCCGGTGAAAGTTGTTCGGATGTCTGTGAAGTTTGCAACTCCACCACCTACGAGAAGGGTGAGTTTTTTTGCCGAGCTATTTAGCATCGCATCAAGCACATATGTAGTATACAAAAAAGTCTCCTGATTGTTTGGGTTTCCAGAGTACTCGCCGTAATTCCCCAGCTCCGCACCGTATCCGAGATTGTAAAACTCATCTGCTATTGTGATGCTTGCTCCGCCTCCCGATAAGAGACACCAAATTGAACCATTTGGGTTTAGAAGCGTGAATGAAAGTGCGGCTTGGCTACTGTTATTCAAGGCAAACACCTTTTTTTCTTCTTCAGATTCTACCCCATCATTCACAATATCATTCTCCCTCCACCTACCGTCGACAAAAAAAGATGCTGTACTGTCTACTTCAACTGCCAGATCTAGGATTTGAAATACTGGATTTTTAACTGTTACGACAAGTGGATTTATTTCAAGAAACGACACATAGTTCTTCTCACAAAAATCGATTAATTTAAGTAGAAAGTCTGAACCTACCCCGAGATATTCAGAGATTAAATTTACGTTTTGTACTGTCATAACAGCCTCTTTTACAGTATCTGCGTGCTTTTCAATGTCTATTCCTCCACTTTTGGAGTACCTACAAACAAGTCCTTCGCGGACTCTTTCGATAGATAGATATCTTTCTTCATCAGGTGAGTGAGAGCTCATTTTTTCAATTATAAATCGAGAATAGCCCTTTGCAGCAAGCTTTTTTATGATACTTTTAATTTCATAATTCGTGATTCTCAACTGAACTAGCCCCTTCTTCATCCGGCCTTTTACGCCTTGATCTACTTTAACAACAAATGTTTCCTTATTTGAAAAAGTTGAGAGAGGGGAGGAGTAAGTAATTTTTTTGTCCGTAATTTCAGCAGATAATCCATCGTATATCAGCCCCAAATCAGCGTAGAGGAGAAGTTTTGATTTGTATTCAGTGAGTTTTACTCTTGCCATAATTGAATTAACTACAGTATTTTAGTCGACGATAGGGGAAAAGTCATTCGATGGTTTCAGATCTTCATCCCTTCTCTACATTTCCCGCATAATACGTATAGGTCTCCCCCATCAAAAAATCAAAAAATTTATTTAGAAAATTTAATTAAGAAATAAGAAATTATTTTGATGAAAAAACGTCATTTTAGACATATTTACAAAAGTACCGAAAAAACAAAAAATATACCTTTTTTGACATTAAACGACGTATTTTTGACCCATTTTTGAGACTTTTGAAGATAATCAATAATTATGAATTATGGATTATTGACTGCTCCAACAGTCTAAACCTCCATTTTATCAACCACTCCCCCACCGCTTATATTCTCTGGGGGAGTGTGGTAAAAAAGGCAGAAATGTCTCCCCAGTTGAAGGCTCCACTTTCATCAAAGTCAAGAGGTATCATGGGCTTGAATACAACTTCATTCCCGTCCTTTTCAAACGTGAGATATGCCTGCCGAGGAAGATAATACTGCTTTAATAAGACCAATCGGTACCGGGTGCCAAGCGCAATATTTTCGACTATGTTAAGGACTCCTCTCCCCGCTTCCACCGAGATACCCTTTTGTCTAAAAATCAGCTCTTCATACTCATCAAATACTTGGAGCTCAAATCCTGTATCGCTCGTCTTCAGCTTTGGTAGAAGCGATACGCTTATCTGGAGTGATGGCAAAGGAACAACGTCATACCTCCATACTTGACTCTTCAAAACCGGGACATCATGCCGATTGAGAATAAAACGAGTCTCTGAGCTCCCGACAGCGGCTTCTGTCGAAAAGTAGACGTCAAGCGTTCGAGATTCAAACGGCTTGACAGTCCCCAATGATGAGATGAGGTACTGCGTCTGAGGGATTCCTTCCAAGATGAGTGAGTATCCATTTTCATTACTCCATATACCTTGCCCTTTGTTTGTGATCTGAATCTGAGAATGATACGTTGAGTACTCCACAATATCATGTGGGAGATGAAACTCAACTCCTCCTGACTCAAATATCTCAGGTCTCCCCTCTTCTTTGGTGAGAGTTTGTATTTTGCCAAACTCCGGATACACACCCACGTTGTCACGCTTCACCCAGGAGAATTTGAAAAATGGTTCACCTTGATAATTGAGAATAAATGGTGTCACGGCAACAACGCGCTCATCTGGAAGCCACACTGATTGGTACGCATACAAGAAGTTTTCTGCGATAGCCTCACGTGAAAGAACATCTCCATTCCAGCCAGTTTCGGTGATAAAAACAGGCAGATCCTTAATTCCCATATTCTTGAGGAGTGATAACTCCCATACGTACGTACGGATAGAACCTCTGCCCACTCCCCTTACAGAGCCAACAAATCCAGGATTGGGATAGGAATGTGAGGAAAGACCATCAAAGTATGTATTAAAATCTTCGACACCGATCTCTTCGATGGTTTCCCGCAAAAATACCGAAGCATCCATATAACGTGGTTTCTGCTGAGGCGCAGATACATCCATACCTCCCATCATGATAAAAAAATCTGTACTCGCCGCTTTGAGCTTTCTTGCAAATGCCTCATTCACTTCTCCAAAACTTTGTGTATCAACTTCTCCTCCCCACTCTGTTCCATGATTTGGCTCATTGAACAAAATTATATAACGATTCCGAACAACCCAGTTCAAACTGTTCAAAAAAGATACCCACTCCTCTGCATCTTTACTATGAGGTCTCTCCCAGCTCTCTCCATTGGCACGTGTAGCAAGACGAATGATTGGTATGAGGCGCCGTTCTCTCAGTTTATCAAAGATAGGTTGCCACTTGTCACGGCTCAAGTCATCTTCATGAATGACAATAGTCACATATCCCCACACGCCTCCAGATGAGTTTATTAGCTCGTCAGCACGGTCTATATCCTCATCTGATGGTTGTGCAAGATGGATTCCAACCTTGTTATTTGGGAGTTCTTCAGCAAAAACTGAATGATGAATACTCAAAAAAAGAAATGCAATGAGAATAAGGAATAAGTATTTTTTGAAATATCTGAAAGATTTCATTCTCTTATTATACGAAATGAAGCGTTTAGAAGTAAGGAGCGTTCAATTTCGCACGGTGATTGTAGTGGCGGCATTTACCCGCCTGCCGATGAGGCAGGTGACGCTCTTGAAGTTGTGCGATAAATCGCACCACTACATTTTTTAGAAAAATAACTCACGATACACGAAAGCTGCCTCACACTTTCGGGAGAACAATGCTCGTCTGATGGGAGTAAGCGCCAGAAATATCAGCGTAAGACTTTTCAGCAGGGCTCTCTGACTTGAAGAAAATAATTTCTGCAATGCCTTCACCGGCATATATCTTTGCGGGAAGTGGTGTAGTGTTTGAGATTTCGATGATGAGTGAACCCTCCCATTCAGGTTGAAGAGGTGTGACATTGACAAGGATTCCACATCTTGCGTATGTAGACTTACCTATGCAGAGCCCCAAAACATCTCTTGGGATTTTGAGATACTCTATGCTTCTTGTGAGTGCAAATGAATTGGGAGGGATGAGAATATGCCCTTTTCCTTTTACATCGACAAATGAATTCTCATCAAACTTTTTTGGATCAACAACTGCTGAGTGGACATTTGTAAAGATCTTGAACTCATCAGCAACCCTCAAATCGTATCCGTAAGATGAAAGTCCGTATGATACTTTGCCTCCTCTGACAAGGTTTTCTTCAAACGGCTTGATCATATCGTGCTCTTGAGCCATTTTTTTTATCCAGTGATCAGGTTGAATTGACATGTGAATAGTATATCAAACATTACCCTATACTTCGCCTCAGAAGGGCTGCCTTTTCAATAAGTGGTGTTATATCATCCCCATCTTTTAGTTGTGTATAAATCTGGGAGGTGATGCGTGAATGTTCTATCTCCTCTGGTGTCAGAGTATCTACTCCCCCAAGGTATGACTCTATGGCACGTGCATCTATGAGAATCTCAGAAAAACTTGAGTTTGTCTTTGCAAGGTCGGTCAAAACATCAAAATTGGTGTATTTTAAAACGTTCATTAAATCTGTACGAATGTTGATGTAATGCTTTTCAAGAAGATCTGTCATATGTCGCGCTTTTAGTGCTTTAAGCCCTCTTCCTGTGCCAATGAGCTCTGGTGGCACTCCTATCGAATAAAGTGATGCCGTGAAGGTAATCGCACGTGGAAGCTTCACTTCACCTATCCCCCTTGAGTATCCAAAGAGTCCAACGTGCTGCACTCGCTCGCGGCGCTTCGGGATAAACTTCGATATTTCATTGATCTGAGGCGCTATCTTAACAATTGTACTTTGGTAAATATCTGAAAAAATCTGCATAATTACGCGTATTTCTGCTTCTTCAGCTTTTGAAATTTTTCGTACGTTTGTTTTTTGCAAATTACTTTCAAGCTTTTGTAGAGCCTCAATTACATCTTTTTTAGGAAAATCATATCGGAAAGCACTTTGAATAGTTGTCGTTCGCATTCCAGCATATTCGTTCATAAATGCATCAACTGTCCACGGAGATATGCCCCCACGAAACGGCAGTGCTGCGGCTCCTATCATCGGGTGCAGTGGTATACCATGCCTCTTTGAAAAATCATCATATCGAGAAAGGGCAATTTTGATGGCAAGAACTGTGGGGACGATCCCCGCGTTCAACGCTGGGTCAGAACGTGCCACATACGGACGCATGTACTCAGGCTCGAATCCAAATCCCTTTTTGTGCATCTTCAGATACTCCTCTAGAATCTCATCTGAGTGGGAGATTGTCTCAATGTCTTCAAAGAGTGGAATCATCTCAATATGATTGATATCTTCATCTCCCCTTTTAAGAAGTGGATGTCTCAGCGCTGCCATCTCACGAAACGCATCTTGGATGTCATACATTTCTTTGGCGCTCTCAGTCATGGGCAGAATCACTTCAAACAATGGATTGTTTTTAAGCCCGATACTTTTTGCCAGCCCTGACGCAGCAAGAATCCCCATGAATGCTCGCCCAAGCCGATACTCTGTCTCGACTTTTGGGTTTGGCAGGCGAAAAGTAATGAATTTATCCCGCCCAATCTGTGTTTCTTTGAAGTAGTCGTAATACTCGGAAAGAATGCGTTCGAGAACTGCTTCATCAACAAGCTTTCCCTCCCAGTCCCACTTATATTCACTTGCTCCGAGCTCTTTGAAGGAGAGGTACAGCTCGCGAGGTTCCTCTTGGGTACTTATGAAAGGCCGATAATGCCAATACGGCGTGTGTGCATGGTCTGGATGCTGCGTGACCATGGTTGCTGGAATGGTACGTTTTGAAGTCATATGGAGATATTATACACCTCTAATCTTCATGCAAATAGAATGTATATATAGAAATATGACATATACTAATACATATGGATTTACCAACCGAGCAAATAACTCTAATAAAAGAATATCCATTAGAAACCTCTTTATCAACCCATGCTCGTATTCTTTCTGAGTTAGCACTTCATTATTTTCCAGGTATCTATGCCGGTGCAATGCCAAGCGAGATGGTAGTTGCCACTGATTCGTATTCTCTCCTTATTGCAGCTGTAAACAATCGATATTTGGATGACCCATCAACAATTCGCGAAAATCCTACTCTTTTTGAGAGTTTTCGAATACATAATAGTGAAGTTTTGGAAACAACGAGTTTTTACGCTCATTTATTTGATCTTTCAGACAATCAGAAAAAAATCGTTGCTACTGCAGCTATATTACACGATATTGCAAAATCAGACCCCGCACCGGATAACATTCCGGAAAATTTGAGATCTGACTACACCCTACTGATGCATCCAGAAGTTGGTGCAAATCTTGTTCAAATTCTCATGAGCGCTCATCCGGAATGGGAAACGGAACACATAGATGACATAATTGAAGCAATACGCTGTCACAGTGGTCCAATGCCTGGCTTTCTTGCTGAAAGATTGAGCTTCTATAATGCGCAGGCAACGGTGCAAATCGAATTGACTGAAATCGATCCAGGGCATACTCCATCAATAATTTTGCTTGCTGCAGATATGATGGCTCTCGGCTCCCCAACAGGAGTAAGGAAAATAGTGCAATTGCGGGAGCAATCTCCATATTTTACAGCACAAGATGAAGGAGAAAGAGTTCGTGATAATCGAGGATCCATTCATGAAGTACGTATTGATAGTGCACTGAGAAGTGCATACTCTGGAGCTGAAATGGTGCGAAGTCTTATGACCCAGCATCCTCAATTGAAAAACTTTGCAGAAAAAAATTTCAATTTGATGACACACTATTTCAAACAGACAAAGTCAGAGCTACTCGCCTCATAACATGGTAAAATTATCACAAATGAACTCTGTCTCAAATCGCCTCCAAAACCTCCCCATTTCCTCCATCAGAAAGCTGATCCCCCGTGCTGACCTTGCAAAAAAAGCTGGTGTGAAGATCTATCATCTCAATCTCGGGCAGCCGGATGTGAAAAGCCCTGATGTCATGATTGAAGCAGTTCAGAACTGGAATCAGAACCCGATTCCGTATGCTCCGTCTGGTGGAACGATGGAATACTTGACGGCTTTAAAAACGTACTATCATACTATTGGTTTCGATTTTATTAAAACGGAGATGATTCTTGGCACGATTGCCGGATCTGAAGCTATAAATATGGCTATGTTTGCGACCTGTGAACCAGGCGATGAGATTATCGTATTTGAGCCATTCTACAGCAGCTATCTGACCTCTGCCAAACTCTGGGGTGTCACACTTGTTCCCGTCTCAACACATATCGAAGACGGATTCCATCTTCCTCAGCGAGAGATGATTGAAGTGGCAATCACTAACAAGACCAAAGCAATCCTCTACTCTTCGCCTGCAAACCCTACAGGAGTGATCTACTCACAAGATGAAATCAAACGACTCGTGGAGATAGTAAAAAAACACAATCTCTTTCTCATTGCTGATGAAGTGTACCGTGAGTATATTTTTATTGACGAAACACATACTTCAATCTTGGAGTTTATGCAAGAAATTCCTGAGCAAGCAGTACTCATCGATAGTTTGTCAAAGAGATATAATCTCTGTGGCGCGCGACTCGGAAACCTCGTGACAATGAATATTGAACTTTTGAATGGATCTCTCAAGTTTGCAATGAGCAGGCTTTCGGGAGGACTTATCGATCAACATATCGGAGCACAACTTGTGCACGTCCCTCAGGAATATATTCAAGGTATTCAACAGGAATATAGACTCAGAAGAGATGTTATGTTTGAAGGGTTAAACTCAATTAAAGGCGTAAAAGTAACACTCCCAGAAGGTGCATTTTACATTATGGCAGAGCTCCCAGTCAAAGATGCTGAGCAGTTTTGCATCTGGCTTCTCCAAGAGTTTCGAGACAGCAACGAGACCGTCATGTTGGCACCTGGATATGGATTTTATGTCGATCCTGAAAAGGGAAAAAGGCAGGTGCGCATCGCGTATGTTCTCGAGGTTCCACAGCTGAAGCGATCACTTGAGATTCTTAAAAAAGCGCTTGCGGTGTACGACCATTAATACTCCATTTCGAATATGCATCTCTGCGCGACTCGCCGTCATCACATTGCTCACACCGCGCGTCGCGCCAAACGGCAACGTTTCATCCTTCAACTGATATGCAAGACCTTCTGTGACAATGCCTGACACATCATTTTTAAAAGGAATAAGCGATACTTCATCACCTTTTGTACCAAAAATACTCAGGTGATCATGTACAAACCTCGTTTCTTGCTGCCCTTCAATGACTGTGATCGTATGGTTTTTTGAGAGATCACAGAGATACATCAGGTTCGCAGATAGGTGATCAATACGGTCTCCGAGAAGACCGACAATAACAAGATCGTTGTATCCATGATCTACTGCATACTGGACGGCAAGCTGACTATCTGTCTCATCTTTCTCACGAGGATGACGAATGATTTTGACACTCTGTGTTTCGAGAATACTCAATGTTCGTGCGTCAATAGAGTCAAGGTCGCCAATCACGATGTCTGGAGGAATTCCCAGACCAAGTGCGTGTTTCGCTCCCCCATCTGCGCAGATGATGAGCGCATTATCATCAAACTGGATATGTTCAAGGTGTGTGCCGCTCCCATTGAGGAAAATATATACTCGCTTCATACGACAGATTATATCACTCCTCTTTGTAATCGGGTGCATCTCTGACGGCTCCTGAGGTTTCAGACTGGATTCGTGTTTGTTGAAACATCCTCACATACTCAGGAGTGTCCTCAACTACATTCGTTCCTGTTTGTAGTACCTGAGCAAATATATTGAGATTCCGTGGTGCCTCTTTGAGGCCACGTTCCGGAATCTTTATGGGAGTTTGCAGCGATTTTACAACGATGACAGTCATCTCATCACCGACTCCTATTTCGATATGATCAACTCGTGAAGTCTTGCTGTTGAGGCATATTGTGGTGGGTGTTTCGCTCTCCAATGTATATGCTCGACACGCACTCCCATACCGCGTTGTCTCGCCGACAAACTGGGGATCTTCTCCTGTCTGAACTGTCGTACGCAGTTGTGTAAAGAAAGATTTAGGAGCAAATGGAAGCTTCGTCTCATATCGATCAGCATCTTTTCGCGACTGCTCCCACCAGCGTTTATCTGACTGGTCATACAGATATACTGTTTCTGGCGTTCGAATTATGTGAAGATTATTCTGAGAAGCTGCATCTGACACAAGCTCTTCGCTTTCTTTCTCAAGCTTCCATGAAAGCGATAAGGCACTATGAGAATTTCTTGTCTGAGAAATCGTTCCCTCGATTTCAAGACCGCTCCCATCGCCGACCTGTTTGACAAATGTACAAAACACACGATCCTGGGAACGACAAAAAAAGGTTTTACTCCGAAGCGTTGGAATAATAAATCCAATAAAAAGAACCAGCAGTATCAATCCGCCTCCCCATATGGCACGCTTCTGAATCGTCATATTATCACTATAGAGTGGTTGCGAATTGCTGTCAATTCGTGCATACTATGCTGCATGAGCCATAGTATTCGTGAATACACACATCATGATGTTGCAGGGATAGAATCCTGTCTTATCGAGCTTCAGGAGTTTGAGAGACTCATCGATCCAGATAGACTCGAAGGAATCAAAGTGGCTGAAGAGTACCTCAAGCATCTTCTTTCATTATGTGAAGCAGGTCATGGAAAAATATTTGTCGTCGAGATCAATGAAGAGGTTGTCGGAATGATTTCTGTGTATATCGAAGACGATAAAAAGCACTTTCGAAAAAAGCACCGCTTTGCTTATATCTCTGATCTCATCATCATGAAAGAGTATCAGGATAAAGGAATTACGAAAGAACTTCTGGAGCGAGCAGAAACATATGCAGCATCAAAAAATGTTACTTCTATCCATGCTTCTATTTTGAAAGGTCACGAAGAAGGTCTTGCAGGATACCTCAGAAATGGATTTCATGAGTTCGAGGTGAGAGTGAGAAAAGCGGTTTAAACGTATCATATAATCCTGCTATCCACACTGGTGAAATTATGGTGTTTTTCGAATTTTATCCTTCTCAAATGAGCTAACTCCGGATGATGAGATTTTTGGACCATGTAGAATCGCCGAGAAGCCGTAGAGATTTAACTGTCATTCAAAATAACTACATCAATTTAGGTCGAAGTATATTTTGTACAATAATTGCCTAGCTTATTCCGGTTGTTACAAAGCCTTATTGTGGAAACCACCTCCGGGGTGTCCTTGGTAAAACAAAAATATTTGTACTCCTCGAGTGGGGATGCTTGGGGAGAATAAATCTTATAAACTAAAGAGGCTTAGAAGCAGTATTCCTAAAAGGGTAACTCCTATTCCAATCTTTTGTTGTTTGGTAACAGGGTCTTTAAAGATGAATGACGAGAGAGTTAGAAATAGTGTGGGTGAAGCTCCGGCAATAGGAGTAATTACTGAAGCGAAGCCTCCTGAGATTCCTGAATTTAGAGCAATATCTCCCCCGCTTAGTAATAAAGCAGATAAGAAAGTTGCGAGTAAAACTTTAGAATTTTTAGGAACAGTAATTGTTTCTTTGCTTTTAAATATTTTCTTATAAGCAAATAACGCAATCGGGAACGTCATAAAAGAAATATAATTAGGCCAAAACCAACCATACTGATCTATAAATACTCGTAAAAAAGTGAGGTAAACTGCGAAGATTACTGCTGCTAATAACGCCAAGCGAATTCCCAAATCAGGGAAATAACTGTCCTTTCTTAAAGTCATTAAAATCAATTGAACAGATAAATATTCCAACAAAAATTAGAATAGTTCAAAGTATTTGCTTGTTCGTAATAGAGTCTTTGAAAATAAGAGCGGAAAGAACGAGCACAACTGCAGGAAAAGACTGTCCTATTATTCCAACTAAAGATGCGCTTGATCTTTTGTTCTTACACCTCTTTTTACACCTCGGAGGTGATCACCTCCGAGGTGTAAAATTCATGAGCAGAATAGCGCTGATATTTCTTGAAAAGAAGAATTGATTTTTTATGTAGCTGTCGGGGTGACAGGACTTGAACCTGCGACCTCCCGGCCCCCAGCCGGACGTTCTAGCCATCTGAACTACACCCCGTTGCAGATGCTATTATACTTGGATCGCACATGAAAATCTTTGATATACTAATTTTATGGAAGAAAATACTGACACGCCGATTCCAGAAACTGATCCTTCTCAGTCGCATTCCCCTACTCGTGCGATGCTTCCCATAAAATACATTGTAATAGGAATTGTGCTCCTCCTTCTCGGAGTTGCTGGTGGTTGGTACGTGGGGAGTATGAATGCAAAAGGCGATGCAAATGTCATGGAAAAGCAAAAAGCTGAAATTCCCAAACCTGTAGTCAAAGAGGTTATGGAAGATATGAGTGATTGGAAGGAGTATGTGAATGAAGAGTATGGGTTTAAGTTAAAATATCCAGAGCATTTAAGTATAAAATCAGAACTTGATAAAGAGGTAAGTTGGCAAGCCTTTTACAATGCGCCTAATTACACACAAGAATCAGCAATGGTGCTTATAAATAGTGATCGGGTGAATAATGCTGTTGAGTCAATAGCTGCCGGCGATGTAATAACTCTAGACAGTGTTAAAAGGGATTCTATCGAAGTTATGAAGATAGATGAAAACAAAGATGTAATCTTTGGCCAAAAACCTGCAAAATTTATTACCTTTTCCTGTGGTGTTGATTGTTATTATCATGTTGTTGCTTTTTCAACACCAACAGCTTCTCATCAATTGATTTTTGGTGGAGCAGGAGGTGGGTTGCGTAGAACTTTTGACCAAATCCTCTCAACGTTTGAGTTTGTAGAATCTTCCATTGGCAAAATTCCAGTGTCTGGTCGCTTATGCTATCCTTCTCATTACCTACCGCCAGGGAATATTGTTGCTAAAAATACTGAAACAAACGAAGTAATAAGTCAAAGATATGTTGGGAGCGAAAATGGTGGCGAGTCTACATACAAACTACAACTCTCTTCCGGTGCCTATAATCTACGGTATGAATCTGGAGCAAAGAGTAAAGACGCAACCGAGTTCTTTGCAGGCTATTATACAAAGTGTGCAATGAATGAAGAGAATTGTGGTGATGGAACGCATGAGTTAATTCCAGTAGAAGTCAAATCTAATCCAATAGAAAATATTAATCTCTGTGATTTTTACTATTCTGAGGAGCCAAAATTCTAATCTAGATCTCTCTTCTTCCCTCAGGTATAATAAGCTCATGAAAAAACCTTCACTCTTTGCAATCTTTGCCCATCCAGATGACGAAGCTTTTGGACCGGCTGGGACTCTCGCAAAATACACAGAAACGCATGATGTATATATTATATGTGCGACGCGAGGAGATGCTGGACTAAATGATAGTGGAAATAACGAAGCTTCAATTGATGAAATACGCGAACTTGAACTCCGGCAGTCTGCAGATATTTTGGGAGTTGAGAATGTATTTTTCCTTGATTATAAAGATGGCTCACTTAATAATAATCAGTATCACGCAGTGGCAGAAGATATACAGAGAATAATTGATGAGTATCGACCAGAGATTTTACTAACCTACGAAAATCGCGGCGTTTCGGGGCACCTTGATCATGTTGCCATATCTCTCATCACTCACTTTGTATTTCATACTGTTGAATACACAAAAACCCTCATGTCGTATGTCATTCTTAAAGAATTATCAAATAGTCTTCGTGATTACTTCATCTACGTTCCGCACGGATTTGTGAGAGATGAAGTCGATCTCATCATAGACACCACTGCTTTTTGGCCGCAAAAAAAGCAATCGATCGAAGCTCATAAGTCGCAGCTTAAAGATAGAAGTCGCATGCTGAGCGTAATGGAAGATGCGCCAAAAGAAGAGTACTTTTTGATTGAAGAAAAGCCGCAACAGGAATGAGTCATGTTACATGTTACATGTTAAAATATACTTTAACATGGGCTCGTAGTTCAGTTTCGTCCAGAGGACGATCAGCCTTTGGCTTGCTCGGGTAGGCTATGAAAGGGTTGAGGAGGTGGCAGATCCGGAAAATGGAATCCAGCGAGCACTGGCAAATTATCTTAAATTAAGATACTTCAAAAATTGGGTTGATTTGCGGTTGAAAAGTATTGAGATTAGGAAAGACCTCACTAACGAATGGAATGATCAAGGAGTGAAATCAAACGATGAATTCGCAATTTTAACAGACGACATCACTATGGCGTGGGCAGGACTCCGAACGAAAGACTACAAAAAACATAAAGATTTGAAAAAAGAGAATCTGCGTGACAATATGACCAATTTGGAATTGGTTCTGAATATGCTCGGAGAAACATCAACGACAGAGATTTCCAAAGCTAAGAATCCAAAAACTTTTCCTGAAAACCGGCAAGAGTGTGATAACTAGCAAAAACGCAAAGATGTTGCGTGATAAAAATAACCCAAAGGAATTGAAATAACGGTATGAACACCGACACAAAAAGACACATAGACGCCGCTCGCCAAGTTTTGGTTGGTGTCGTTCCCAACCCTACATCTCAAATAGGTCAAATCACTTACGCGCTGATTTATAAGTTTATGGATGATATGGATCAAGCATTGGAAAAAACAGATGAAGAAGTGCCAAAAAAAGAGGGTTGGGGGAAAGTGTCTCGGGATTGGGTGATGTAATGAGGCCAAATATAAATTGGTAATTGAGATAGAATAAAACCAATATGAAACAGGCTGACAAAAACTTACATGAAAAGTTATGGTCATCGGCTCGAGCCAATAGTAGTCTAAAATTAAATGAGATTTCAGAGCCAATTCTAGGTTTAATTTTAAGAAAAGAATGAAAGAGCTAATGGGTGAATTCACTACTCTTACAAAAGAAGCTCACGAGTTAGAAAATAAAATTATCAAAGATTGGAAGAAGATATTATGAAAAAAAAGAAAACTCAACCTATAGATCTAATTAGGTCATCTTCTGCAGAGTATCTTACTTTTATCTCTGCAACAGGAGGCGATGAACAAAGCATTGAAATGCAATATGAGGGTGAGAATATCTGGATGACTCAAAAGATGATGGCCGCATTATATGGGATTTCGGTTTCGGCGATCAATCAACACTTGAAAAGATTGATTACAGATAGTGAAATTGATAAGTCAGTTATTAAGCAATACTTAATAACTGCCACTGACGGTAAAGAGTATCAAACAGCTCATTATAATCTACAAACCATAATATCTGTGGGTTTTAAAGTAGAAAATGAAAAGGCGGTACAATTTCGTAAATGGGCAAGACAAATTGTTAAAGAATATACCATCAAAGGTTTTGCTATGGATGATGAGAGATTGAAAAACGGTGGAAGTGTTTTAAGTAAACAATTTTTTGATGAACTTTTGTCTCGCATTCGTGAGATTCGTCTTTCTGAAAGAAAATTTTATCAGAAAGTCACAGATATTTATGCAACAGCAATTGATTATGACCGAACCGCTGAAACGACGAAACAGTTTTTTGCAATGGTGCAAAATAAACTTCATTTCGCCATTCATGGGGAAACGGCCGCAGAAGTAATAACTTCAAGAGCCAATGCAAAGAAACAGTATATGGGACTCACTACTTGGCAAGATGCACCAAAAGGTAAAATACAAAAATTTGATGTTTCGATTGCAAAAAATTATTTATCAGAAACGGAAGTGGAAAGTTTGAAAAGAATTGTTTCTGCATATCTAGATATTGCCGAAGATATGGCGGAGAGACATATTCCAATGACTATGCAGGATTGGGCAGACAGATTAGACCGATTTATACAAATGACTGACAGAAAAATCCTTCAAGATGCTGGAAAAGTAACCCAAGAGCTCGCAAAAGAATTCGCCGAAACAGAATTTGAAAAATATAGGATTGTACAAGATAGACTATTCGAATCAGATTTTGACCGCGAGGTAAAAAAGTTGTTAAACGAAAATAAAAAAAGGAGGGGAAGAAATGAAAGGGTGGAGGAAGTACTGAAAAACCCCAAAACCGTGAAAAAGATTGATTTTATAACTAAAATAGAGCAAGGAATAAATTGATAATTGAGATAGAATAGATTTTGAAAAATATCTTAAAGAGTTTAAGAAATAAATTATGAAAACAACGAAAATATCCCTTTTCAAAGGCAAAAAGATTAGGAAAACACTTTTTCAAAATGAGTGGTGGTTTTCTGTTGTGGATGTA